>Ga0102829_1000374_pt1 | contig 13812 bp, 25 predicted proteins | sample ColrivemetaGS575_FD_84510 | JGI IMG/M metagenome (GOLD analysis project Ga0102829, IMG submission 84510) | Estuarine microbial communities from the Columbia River estuary - Freshwater metaG S.575 | ecosystem: Environmental > Aquatic > Marine > Intertidal zone > Estuary | place: USA: Columbia... | reverse complement strand
TCTGTTAGGTAGGGGTCTAAACTTGGTTGGAATAGACTCCCAAGTGTTTCGACCCATGTATACCACACTACCAGAAGTAAGTTCTTTAAAACGCTTTAAATCGCTTGGTAAATGCCAAGGCAAATCATTGTTCTTACCAATCACTAAATTGGAAGAAGCAGCTACTATAATACTAATCATTTATTTTCTCTTATGATTTTACCGTCTTTCTCGGTGATTGAAACTAAACTATCTCTGCTTGAATAAGGAAATGGTGTGAATACCATGGAATAACCAGCGTTAATCCATCTTTTGAATATTAAATCTCCCTTGGAATCGAATAGGTATAATTCATTACCTACGATTTTCTTTTCGAACGTTCCTTCCATAGTAAAACTATTGGTTTATAAATGTAAATTAAATTAACTACGATAACCATAAAGTTTAAAAAAACCAATGGTATTCTCCCATGATGTATTGAATATATTAGAAATAATACACAACCTATAGTATTTAATAGCCTTAAAAGTATGACATCTTTAACTATAAAAGATATCAGTATAATCACTGAGGCACAATATGCCATTATTTCCATATATTCATTCATATCTTATTCGTTTAATTATTATTCATTTAATGAATAAGTAAATAATATTTCACACGCATCACAATATGATGGTGGTGTGTCACCTATTGGTGTTGTTATGTATTTAACACCATTTAAATCTCTAATTTCAGTTACTTTGCAGTTATCAATGTCATTATAACAATCAACATAACACATTATAGCAAAACATCTATTACACAATGCAATTGGTACACCATTATTGAATTGTATTAGTGGGTTTGGTTTTTTCATCAGCTTCAAGTTTTTCCTCAATACTAAGCAAACCCTTACCAAACTTTACAACCCTATCATTATATCTTGTTTTAACTCTTTCAGATATTGGTAAAGCATTACCCTCATCATCAATTCTAACAAATTTAATCTCAGTACTTGTAGACGTTTCTTGGTCACCAGTATAAACGTTATGTTTTCTTAATTCCATATAAAGTGTTACGGATGTATTACCAAAGTTTAGCACTTTTGCATATACTTTGATAATATTACCAACCTTGATTGGTTTTTTGAATAACATTTCACTAATCGATATTGTCACCATTCTAGGTGTGTCGCAAATCTGAGAAGCATAAGCCCCACCACATTCATCAATTAACGATACGAGGTGACCACCAAACATATTACTATGAACGCCAATATCACTAGTTTTACAGATATAAGTTGAAACTAATTCCATATCACATTTTAATAATAAATATCCTAAGATTCTTTAGTGTTTGACTCTTCACTAACTATTTTTTCACTATCTTCGTTTTCAATAGCACTAGGCGTATTTAATAATTTATTTAATTGCTCAATAGATGCATGTACAAACCCTTCTTTTGAACCATACTCATTTTGTGAAGCAACATGAATCAATTCACATAAACCCTCACATAAAGATGCGATGTCAATAGCAATCATTTCTTTAGCCTCTTGCTCATTTGTAGGTACCGCAGCATCATGCCCCTTCCCAATCAATACTTGTCTTTCTCTCTCAGTATCGATGTCAATAAAAATTGTGTTTTTCATATTAAATATTTTTACAAATATACCACTAATTATCTAATGATGCAAGCATATTTTTAAAAATAAAAGACTAGGTGTGTAAGGACAATAAAAACAACAAGAAAAAATAAAGGAGCCATTTAGACCCCTTTATTGATATGGTATCGCTTACCATCTCGTGACTGATATCATTACATCACTTTGTATTTCTACAGCGATTTTTTGAGCAGATATTCAGAATTTAACTGAAATCCCAAGCTTGGAAAGCTAGTATAATAAACATTTATACGATATCTGCATATTTCGAAGAAAGACAGTCACGGCCACCTCTAGGTTCTTTCTTCTATTGTTAATCATGGCAAAATATGGCTCGACCCTAATTAACACATATTTTATTTTCTTACTTTAAATTTATATTACAAATATACTACTTAATCTTAAATAATCAAGTATTTTTGTTATTATTTTTTATTTCTTTTCTCATTAGCAATCAAATCACGTAATGTTGCAGCTTTTTCAAAATTTTCATCTACCACAGCATCATATAATTGTTCTTCTAGGGGTTTCTCTTCAAATGGTGGTATATTCAATGATGGTTCATCAGATACTATTATTTTAACTATATCACCATGTTTTGTGTGCCAAGTTCTTTTCTCAAAGAAGAATATCCCTTCATTATAGAATTCAATTTTATCTGGTTTACCTAATTTATCTATATGTTCACCCAATTTAATTGGGTCTGTTAACATATCTTCAATATCAGTTTTAGATTTTCTTTTTCTTTTTATGGGTTGTTTATTATTCTTATTAAAGAATTCACCATAAAGCTCATCAAATGTTTTACCCATATCATTAATATTTCTTATAAATATCTTCTAAATGCAAATATACGCCTTTTCTTTAAATAATTCAAATCATGGTCATTGGTATAAGCTTCTCTCTCAAATGATATCTTATCATAACCTTTGGTGTATAACTCAATCAAATACCATACATAAAAAGGTATTATCAACATCTCAATTTGTTGTCTTAAATGAATCCTTTCATGGTTTATCAATTCATCATCGATTATTGTTTTAGATGATATGAATATAAATGGCCAGAACGCTAACCCTCTTATACCATCACTACCACCAAAAAACAACCCAAAGAATTTTAACGCTCTATCGCTTACTATTATCATTATGATTATTATTTTATATTGGTAAACATTTTATTCTTTATCCATTTGAAAACCATCCACTTATATTATATACAATAAGTTTAAAAACAAACATCAAAAAAAGAATATTAATTAATTTTAAGTTTAAGTTGGGGCTGAAAGTTTAACCCTCCAGACTACCACCACTTTGTTTTACTAAACAAAGAAAAATTGCCGAGGAGATTGGACTCGAACCAATAAATAACAGTTCCCAAACGTAGATTTATGCTGAACATAATCTTATACAGATTAACCTTTTTTTACATGCTGCCGCCTTTACCAATTTGGCCACCACCCGATTTTTAGTCTTTCCTAACGTCAATTGTGGGTCAGCATGGGCTCGAACCATGGACTTCAACATTATGAGTGTTGCACTCTAACCAACTGAGTTACAGACCCTTAGTATTTGCTAATATATCAATGAACATTAATTATATTGCAAATATACTATTAATTTTTTAATCTTGCAAGTACTTTTGTTTTTTTTTATTATAATCTAAATATTTATCTAAAAAAGCCATGGATAAAATATTTAAAAAATACCCAAAAAATTATTCTTCATTTAGAAGAAAATGGGCTAACCTTTATAGACCCATGAAAAAACCTAATTTTTTACAACCAACTGTTATTATTATGTTTGTTTTATTTATATTAAGTTTCATTGGTTTTATGTTAGATGTGCCATACCACACAACACCATTTATTGGTGGATTTTTATTTGTTCTTGTTTCGATATACTATTTCAGATTGTTCCCACTTACATGGGATGAGATGTATGAATACGAAAAAAAATATTATAGAGAACTTTGGGGTTTTCCAACAGATTGGAACCCTCAATCTAAATAAATACCATGCAATTGTATTGCGTATGCGTTTAGCATAGCACCTAATTCATAATAGTAATAAAACATTGGTTCACTAGGAGCATATTCACATGCTTTACCAATAAAATTTGCGATTGTTTGTAATATGTATCTTTTCATAATGCTAATATACGACTTTATTCTGAGTCTGTCAAGTTTTTACCCAAATCTTCTCTTAAGTTTTTATTACCTTTGGTATGCATTGGGTCAAAGGGGCAATGTCTACATGGTTTATCACCACTGCCACAACACGTACCTCTACGTTTAAGGTATTGTTCAGTATATATGATTTTACCATTCTCTAAGTAATAATCTTTACCTTCATCAAATTTAAATTTTTCCATTCTATTTTATCTTTTTATTTTTTTAAGTGCTGGCGAATCAAAATAATCGGCTATTTCATAACCTTTAGATGCCAATTCACTCTTCTTTTTATCTAGGAACTCAAAATAGATATTATCTTTTTGACCATCTTTACTTTGTCTATCAGAACCTTTTAAGTCAACATACTCTGGTTGTTTTTCACCTAAGAATTGCATCAATGCTTCACTAACTGTTGCTATTATTCTAAAGTAATGTCTGACATTGGTTTTTGTTTTACCTATTGTATCACCGTCAATGGAATAACCAAAACTATATTGATTTGGATGGTTAGGTATTGCGTATATACCAATATGCACAAAATCCTCACCAAGTTCATCTTTGAAGAAAGTTTCGAACCCACCTTCACCCATTGGATGGAAATGGAAACTACCTTGTCTAACATACGGATTTGTTAAATCACCTATTTCTGTTATTAAACTCTCTCTTAATAATTCTTTAATAAACTTTTTCATACTAATAAATATATTGATATTATTTACAAGTTAAGGTGTTATAACTATTATTGATATTATGGGTATAGTTTATCTACTACTGAGTGTTGATATTATGGGTAATGAGGTATATAAAGTAGGTGTTACAAAAAACACCACTAGTAAACGTATATCACAACTTTCAACTGGTAATTCAGATAAAATTCAACTCCTTAAACAATATGAATCAGAAAACTATAAAAAAGTAGAAAAGATGATGCATGTTAAATACGCACCTTATAAGACTGAAGCCAACAATGAATGGTTTTCTTTGGGGGCTGAGCATGTATTATCATTTTTAGAGGATTGTAGGAAAGCTGACGAAAACATCAGCTTTCTACTTAAAAACAATCCATTTTATAAATGACTAGTATTTTCTAATCGTTTCACAAATCAAGTGTTCTTCTGAATCCCAAACTCTGTAATCAATTAAACGACCTTTTTCATCCCATTGTTTACCGTTGCGTTTTTTATCGTTTACGTACACAATTTTAAACATTATACGCCCATTGTCATCATACATACGACAAACCCCATCTTTTTTGCCATCTTTATATTCAATCTCTGAAATAACAGAACCTTTTTCGTTATATACCGTCCAAATTGCGTCTTTTTCATCGTTATCATTTAAATACCCAATTTCTAAAATGTTACCGCTACTATCCTTCACTGTAACTTCTTTTGTTTGTGCTTTAAGTGATAAACTTAATAATACACAAACTGCTAATGTAATTACTGTTTTCATATGTTACCTTTATATTAAATATATTACCATATGTTAAATTTACGTTAAATTTTTTAAAAAATCAAGTTTTATATGAAAATTTAATATTGGAATATGAAAAAACAACTAAAAGTCTTATAAATTATAGAATTCTCTTCTAATTTTAATCAATAAATTATTAACCAATTCTGGGTCTATACTCTTAGGTAAGTCAGATTCTTCGAAGATTTTATCCATCTCTTTGATTTCAGCTTCAGCAGTTTCAATAAGTGAATCTAAATCAACTTCACCACGTCTAATTGATAATAAATATTCTCTATCAGCTCTACGAACTTGTATACCTTCACCTCTACCAATCTCTTTGGCCATTCTGATTAGTCGCATACAATGCATCATGTTTTTTGTATCCACAGTTTGACCTTTTTTAGTTGTTTGTATATATCTACTTTCATTTCTGTTTTCTAACCATTCGTTATAAGAAACATAATCTTTACAATGGGTTGAGTAACTGTCTTTGTTGTAAACAATAGTACAAATAGGTGTTTCACCTTTTGGTATACTAGATAGTCTTAATTGATTTGACTCACCAACGTTTTGACCTTCACCAGTTTTAACAAGGCCTTTATAACCAAATCCCATAGGTAGACCTTCTTCTATTCTCCATGTTTTAGCTTTTTCCCTCAAGTCTTCTGGAATCCTTTCATTAAAACAGTTGTTAGCATCTGTATCAAAATAAACAGCATATGAATCTCTGGCATTAGGTATATTCACAACACCACAAAACTTTTCATCATATTTCTTAATTTCATTCCAGACTTTCCATGGTATAGATTTTTGACCTTCGACAACATAAACAAAGTCCAACACATCTTTACGAGCCATTTTGTCTTTCTCCCAATTCTGTTTCTTGTTAAGACCCTTGGCTTTTTTTATTTGAGCAACTGCATAACCAGCAAATGAGTTCTTACACCCTTTGGTTATAAAATCAGCCTTGTGGTCCAATAAATATTGAAACAATGGATGTTTTGTAATGATACAATCTTCTGGCGTATTTAACAACTCCAAAACTGTCGGATTTGAGCTTCCCATTAGTTCTAAGAACCTTTTAAGTTCCCAACCAGTAATGTCTTTTGTAACATTCAATTGTTCTACATACCCAGTCCCTAAGATGTAATCTTGTGGTAGTATATATACAAACTTCTTGTCAATATCACTGGTTTCAATATTAGTTGCATAAGCTTGACTCCCAACAATACACTCAAACAATATACAACCATTTTCTTTAAGGTAATTGTATGTAATCTTTTCCATTTTATTTTCTACCTAAAGTTATATTTTCTTCTACTCTAATTTCAATGTTTTTCAGTGTCCATATTTCACCATTGTTCATAGCACATGTAAACATCAAGTCATGTTCTTGTGAATAATCAATAACTAGAAAAGCATAACCTTTCATGTTATCTGAAACTCTTACTATTGGTAATGTTGGATTTAATTGTAGCATCATACTAATCCCACCATTTTTCTAAGTTACCCTCTAATATTTTATGCAAGAGTTTTCTACATCTTTTTTGATTTTCATGTGCAATTTCCATTGCGATGATTTTATCATCTTTTTCACGTGACTCTCTTTGAAACATGTTTATATCACCATTCAACACTCGTTTATATTGTCTAGGGTATTTTGCAAAATATTCTTTGAAACGTTCGTTTTTGGTTTCTATATCTATTTCATATGAATCTTTACCCTCAATCTTATTATATATAATTTCGCTTTCATGGTAATCCATATATTCCATATCATATGTGTCATCTTGACAATGTTGGATAAGTCTAGTTGTTAACATCATGATTTCAGCATCACGTTTAGCCATTGTATAACGGTCATGACCACCAATATACTTGGATTGATTGGTTATTTTAACCTTCAAGATTTCGTATATGAAATGTGAATCCCAATCACGGTCTTTCCATATTGTTGGGAACCATTTCCAAAGGTTTTTAACCCCAGTTATAAATTCTTTAGGGTAATGTTTAACATCTTGTAACCACCATTTTAATTTATCAAATAAAGTTGGTTTTGTCTCTAAATTAAATTTTTCCATTATTTTTAAGTTTATAAAGCAAATATACGTATTATATTTTAATCCACCAATTTTATTTGTGGATGAAACCATTTTTAATACAATCATGAATGTATTTTGAATGTTCTTGATGCACTATACCATCTCTAACTCTACCTATACTCATGTGCAACCCAAAATGAGGTCTACCTAATCCGACCTCGGCTCTTATGCTATGTAATAAATCTCTTTCATCTTGTGGTATGTTCATCCACCAATGCTCATCGTTTGTTCTTGGTGATAGTTCTAATACAATGGGTATTTCTTTACCATCCCATTTTTGTTTACAATCTTCCCAATTGATTAACACTTGTTCTTCTGTTATTAACCCATTTTGTGTTAAATCTTTCATACTATCGTTGATTAAAGACACATGAGCACGCCTAAGAGGTTTATTTAAGATGATGTTGTATCTTCTTTGTAGAAACCATGAATAATATTCACATACATCTCCATCAATAAACACAAAAGCTATTTTTTTCCATGAGGATTGTAACTTATGTTTACGTGTGTAGTCCTCTACATCAAAAACAATCTTGCCATATAGGGTTATTGTTTCTTTCATTTTCTATTTCTTTACGTTTAATTGAGCTAAATCTTTTGGTTGGTGTGTATGTTATTGGGTCATATGTGATTTGCTCATCTAACCCATAACCTATACATTTAATAATACTTAATAATTCGTCAGTGTTGTTAAGTTTATCTATGGCTATTAACTCATTAATAATAGTCATATCAATTTCTTTAGCTAATTGTTCAGATATTATGGTTACTAATGTCTGTTCTACATCCAACCCATATTGCATCAAATCATTTGTTGCTTCTATATTGAATTCAACTTTTAGTGTTCTAGGTCTTAACGCTTCTTTAAACCCTTCTTCATCTAAACCATTGCTGAACGACCAAGACTTTAATATATCTTTACTATATTCATTCTCAATGCTGAAAATAACACATAAACTTTTTATTATATCACTACCCCATTCAGTATCATCATAATATCTAATAACAAATTCACCATCAATGATAGTGTAGTTTTTATCTAAATATTTAATAATATCATCTCTTTTAATGTTAAAGTCCATATAACTAAATATATGGACCTTGATGCTAAAAGTGAATAGTTATGCCAATCTAAGATTCTTTAAATAACCTTTCAAAAATGCATTGGTTGGACCACCAATTTTCTCCATCCAATGTTTGTAATTAGAAGCATTTTTCTCTTCTAACTGAGATATAGCTTTCTCTGATGGTTTTCTTTTACCCCATGGTAACGTTTCTGGATTAAAATCCTCATATAACTCACGGTTCCATACTCTCTCATCAACCAAGAAAACAAATGCTGTTAATTGGTCACCTAAATCTGTCTCGTGAAACTCTTTCAACAATACACCATTCTCACGCATTATTTGCATGTGTTTATTAAGACTACCTAACCTTTCTGAGTTGTTATTGGTTGTACCTCCATTCAGAATAATAAAAGTCTTATCCTCATCAGCCCATTTTTTATATATGTCTTCATTAGGTTTTAAACCTTCAATAGCTCTACTGTAATCAACAACAGCATGACCAAATTGGATGCCAGCATGGATGGTCCCACTTAATTGATAAGCGACTAATCCGTACATTCTATATTCTAAGAACATTTCTGTCTTACGAGGCATAGAATCAGTTTTAATTCTACATAATGCAATACGTCTGTAGAATTCTTGTAAATCAATTTTTTCTTTGTAGTATGATTCTTCATAAAAGTCTTCTTGAGTGTCCCATGAAGATATATCTAATATCCTCATGTTACCATCCAAACACCATTCATAACCACTTTTTAATACTTTTTCCATTTTATATTTTTTAAAACCCTTCGTAGTCTTGATGTACATTACAAAATAAATGTTCCTTACACCATTCTTTAAGACTAACCCTTAAAACATTTACCCATAGTCTAACGTTCCAAATTATTTTACCAATTTTTTGTCGCATCATCAAATAAATCTGGGTTATTTACTAGCCAAGCGTAAAATGTTGATTGTAAATCGGGTGGTACCATGTACCCATTAATATACAGAACATCATTTACAATTTCGATTTCTTGCCCTGCTGGTAATGGCATATCTTTGCCAACTTCAGCATCAGCCTTAAGCTTATATACTCTGTTTGTTATCATCTTATTTTATATTAAATTGTTACAGTTAATTTAAAAAACATTTCTCTCGCTTTTGCTGAAATATATTTATTAACCTCTTTTGGTTCAATTTTGTTTTCAACCATAGTGTCCATTTCCTCTTTTATAACATCATTTACAACCCATCTAATGACCTCACCCAACTTTTTGGTATCAATGGGTTCTTGGTTAGGGAAAACGTTCTCAATAGCTTGATTGAATCTATTTTCTGTCACAGCATATTCAACAAACTTTTGAATGCTTTCTAACTTCTCAACATCAACACTTGCTAGTGTTTTAACCTTAGAACTAGAATGGCGTTCACCCTTGGATTTGAATTTATACGCAACACCTTTATATTCAGCACTAAAAACAATACCTTCACCAATGGTATTTGGAAAACCAAAAGCTTTAGCGACTGGACATTCTTCCTCAACAGCGATAGTCATAGCAATTAAATCATTTTGGACCAATTGTGGCATGTTGAAATCGATATCAATATAATATGTTGTATAATCCTCTATATTATAGATACCTTTATCATTATCACGTAAATAAGAACTATCCACCCAATATGCTGGGTTGGCTCTTAATTCTTCTTCAGTTTCTGTATGTGGTGTAATCTTAACACCGAAAATAAAGAAAGACTTAGGTATGTTGGTAATACCGACACCTTTCTGTATAGATTTACCAGCCCATTCCCCGTAGATAGAAATTGTATTTTTATGTAAGTCAATATTTTCTTTAGCAGCAACATCAAAAAATAATCTTAATAATTCTGTTTCGTGAGAATACGCAAAGAATGCGAACCCAGCGTTATCTTTTTCTGGTGTAATGATATTCTCACGTGATTGAGCCCACATACCACTAAGTGCGTTGTATGAGACACCAGCGTTAGTACCATGTAACTTTACAGTACCTTTGAATGTGATTATTGGTTTAGGTAATGTTGGGTCATAGATTGCATCACCATTTTCATCCAAACCAACAAAATTAAAATGCCTATTAACATTAGAAACAATATTTCTAAATTGTTCAATAGACGGATATTTAACCATCTTTTTCATAATATATTAATTTTAAGTTTTACAAATATACTAATTTAATTTTAAATAAACAAACTTTTATTTTAAAAAGTGTTTTCTTTCTTCTGCGTGTACATCACATAGTGTTTTTATCCAACCATCATTTCTTCTACTACCTTCAACACCACATCTCTCACAAATAGTGTATGACATTTGTTCATATGTAATTATAACCTCTTGCATCTCTGTAGTTGGTTCTTTTATATAGAAATTAAGACCACCAAACTTCTCTTTTGATAAAATCATATGTCTATCCCAACCTAACGATATGAGTTCGTCTATAAGGTTATTTAACAACTCAAACCAACCTTCACCAACACCAAACATACATGGGTTAGTGTTATTAACACCTTTCCAGTTGTAAACACCACCAATAGAAATTAGATATTCTTCAAATTGTTCTTTATTCATTTTTTAGACTCTTTTAAAATTCCCCAATAAGTACCTAAAGTACCACCAATAAGATATGATAATATAGGTAAAAACTCTCCATGCATAATAGAGTTACCACCAATAGACATAGAAACCAACCATGCTAACCCAATACCATTGCCGCTTATTATTGCTGGTATTATTCGTCTTTCAGATGTATAAATAACATTGATTGTTCTCAAATATATAAACACTATCTGACTAACCAATACTACCAAAGCAGATATATAAGGGTTAGCTAAAATATAATTCATCATATTATAAAAGTTTATATAAGGTTTTATCATCATATTCGAAAATATACTCTTCAACACTCTTTATTTTGTGTTGTGCCAATCCGAAATACAATCCAGTGAATTGTGTTACATCATGTTTCCCACAAACTTCAAACACAGCAGCCGCATACTTTTTTTGTTCTTCTTTTGTGATAGTTTTTGGTTTACATAATTGTAACTCACCCCAAATACCATTCAATTTAGCTATCAACGCATCATACCCTTCTTTAAGACGATTAAGTTCTTCTTTTCTTTCTGGGAAAGTAGCTCCAAATTCTTCTATTTCATTGGTTTTAATAATTGTTAATATGTTGTGTTCAGCAGTCTTACCTTTGAGTAAATGTACTGCACAGTATGCTGGGTTTTTTACTTTCACACGGTTGTTATTACCATCACGTACAACATACCCCTCTGAATACCATGGCATTCCTTCAAATGTTTTCAACAAGTGACCAACATTCTTTGCATTTAAATCAAATGATTTTACCAATGGTATACCTATTGATATAGCAGTCATTTCCAAGTCTTTTCCAGACAACTCAACAAGCGTTTCCCTATTTCTAACAGCCAATAGTGTTGCAGATGATTCACCATGTGGTTTTACTACTATATTATATGGTGTACAAAGTTCAAAGACATATATAAGGTCTTTATTCAGCAAACATTCATTGAATGTGTATTTATTGTTCACAGTAGTCCAAAACAAATCATTGAAAGTAGTTCCGTTTTTGTTGTTAACTTCACCTTCACCTTCAGCAGTGCCAGTAGTACCAGCATACCATGTCATATCATGCCAATCATAATACAGTTGTATCATAGTACCATCCATTTTCTCGTAAATTTTAGCAGTATCCCAATCTATCTTAGCTGCGTTACTTTCTTCAGCGTTGAAGAATTTTCGAAATGCCAAGCTTAAAACTTTCCACGTACCTTTTTCAAGTATAAGACCGCGACAATCTTGCATCTCTGGCAATGCCATAAGAGTTGGTGAAACAAGCTGGTCGTATTTTAGAAGAATTTTCGATGGATACTCTCTAGTTTTTAAACTAAAGTCTTTGATTGTTTTTTCTAAACCATGTTTTAGTATGTATTCTTGTATCGCTAACATTATGATAGATTTATTTATACAAATATATGTATAATTTATTTAACATTCATATTTTTTACTTTTTATTTTATATTTATTATTAAAAATATATGGCTAAAAAATTAATAAGTCCTCAAGTATATACATTTGAGACAGACAAAAGTAATCAAACATCCTATTATAGCAGCAACCAAGGTGGTGCTGGTGGTGGTGGTTCTTCTGGTAGTGGTAGCGGTGCTGGTGGAGATAATAATAATAATAATAATTCTTATCTTTTATTGGAAAATGGTTTCTACCTTTTACAAGAAGATGGGTCAAAAATCATTCTTTAATCATGTCGGATAAAAAAACAACACAATTACCTATCGGTAGTTTATTACCTAATACAGTATTCCCAATTGTTTCGTTGGGTGTTACGTCACAAACATCGTTTAACGATATATCAAATGCTTTATCAATAATCCTTAGTGGGGATACATCAATAACTGGTGGTACATTTGATAACAATACTGGTATCGCAACATTTACAAATAATAAAGGTGGTACATTTGACGTAACTGGTTTTTCTACTGGTGATACATCACAAAATTATTGGGTTTCTGGTTCTACTGGTAATTATTCATTGATGGCAAAAAATAATAGTTCAATACAAGCAACTGGTGATTATTCATTTGCAGCTGGTAGAAACACTATCTCTAGTGGTTTAAATTCAACAGCTCTAGGTTTTAATACAACGGCATCTGGTAATTATTCAACAGCATCTGGTAAATATACTATCGCTTCTGGTACTACATCACATGCTGAAGGTCAAAACACAACTGCTAGTAATACTAACTCGCACGCTGAAGGTAATCAAACAATAGCTAGTGGCCTTAACTCGCATGCTGAAGGTGGTGTAACAACAGCAAATGGACATAGTTCACATGCTGAAGGATGGTATTCAACTGCTGTAGGTCCAGTATCTCATGCTCAAGGTAGATATACATACGCTTTGGGTGATTCTGCACATGCTGAAGGTAAATATACAACAGCAAGTGGTAATTATTCACACGCTGAAGGAACTTATACAACAGCTAGTGGTAATCAATCACATTCTGAAGGTTCTGGAACTACAGCGGATGGTTCTTATTCACATGCTGAAGGTTATGGAACAACAGCATCTGGTACCACATCACATGCTGAAGGGTATTTAACAATCGCTAGTGGTGATACTTCACATAGTGAAGGTAATAGTACAACAGCTAGGGGTGATAATTCACACGCTGAAGGTTATGCAACAACAGCAATTGGTACTACATCACATGCTGAGGGTAGTGTTACAGCAGCATCTGGTTATGCGTCACACGCTGAAGGTGCTGGTACACGAGCTATTGGTACTGCATCACATGCTGAGGGTAGATTAACAACAGCATCTGGTGA
>Ga0102829_1000373_pt1 | contig 13819 bp, 14 predicted proteins | sample ColrivemetaGS575_FD_84510 | JGI IMG/M metagenome (GOLD analysis project Ga0102829, IMG submission 84510) | Estuarine microbial communities from the Columbia River estuary - Freshwater metaG S.575 | ecosystem: Environmental > Aquatic > Marine > Intertidal zone > Estuary | place: USA: Columbia... | reverse complement strand
TCGACGAAAACCCGCATGATGCGATCCCGGCAACCGATCTCGCGCGGAAAGCCGGATTGAGTCCGGATCATTTTGCGCGTCGCTTTAAAATTACCACAAAGATGAGCCCGAAGCAGTTCGTGCTCCGGCGCCGGATGGAAAAGGTGCGGGAGCTGCTCAGCACCGGGAACTACAACGTGACGCAGGCGGGCCAGGAAGTCGGCTTTCACGACCCGAGCCATTTGAATCGTTGCTTTCGGAATGTCTTTGGCTGCTCGCCCATGACCGTGCTCAAAGCCGCCTTAGTGGTGCCCGGCGACAATTAGACATCTTCGCCTTCGCCCGCTGGCGTGAAACCGCGGGGCGTGTAGCCGGTGGGCATCGGATTCATCCCAATAATGGACGGTTCCGTCTATGGCTTTGGCGGTCTCCGAAGTGTAGAATGGTGCCATAGAAAATGAGCACCGAAATTTCCAACGCACCGACGACGATGGAGGCTCCGCCGGTCGACGGCTTGCCGCTCGTGTTGCCGGCGCATCTGACGGCGAATTTTGAGAAAGCCGACCGTCAGCTGCTTGAGTCATACGGCAGCAGTCCAGGCGTGGCCGGGTTGGTGCGGCTTTGGGTGGCGTGTGGCACCTCGCGAGAGATCCAGCGCGAATTCGAGCGGGCCGTCCTGGATATCCGACGCAAAACCCTCAATCCGCCGGCGAGCGGAGAATTCGATGAAGACTGCCTCTAATTTTGGGCGATTCTCGCCTAAACAAGGTCAAATGCCGCTGGCGACCAGCCGCCTTGTTCAAAAAATGGCTGGGGAAAAACAGGAGGCATCATGCCATCGCTAAAACAAGCCGTCGCCGAGAAAAAGGCCCAGGAAAACACGCTCCGGAGAAATCCGGAAATCGACGCCAAGTTGGATAAGTTCATCGGGGAGAATCCGAAGCTCGCCGAGTATTACAACGGCCTCAGCAAGGATGATCTGATCCGGAAGCTGATGCTCGGAAAAATGCAAAAGGCCGAATACTCTAACGGCCGAAACGAAGAACTCCGGGCATGGGTGGCGGAGCACCCCGAGATCAAATCGAAAATCGAGGAACGCCTCCGGAACGTTCCCGAGGCCAATCGTGAACGGGCGTTCATCAACGCCGCGAAGACGGAGGCCATGAACCAGACGGTGCGGCCTCACGGCGTCCGCGTCTGACTGCGTGGAATACAAGCGGCGGGTGCTTCGGCGCCCGCCGCTTTTTTGCCCTTAGTCGCGGAGAAATTGGGTCATGCCAATTACGGATTGAGTTTGGGCCGCAAAAGGGCTGGCGCTCGCCGACAAGCGGACACCCTACGGCGAGTTGGGTGCAGGTGGGGTTGTTCGGGCGGGCACGGAACTTTTAACGTCGGATGGACACGGATATATACTCAATCAGTCACTTTACCCTTACGTGCAAGAAGCCAGTAAAGGCGAAGCACATGGTTACGCCGAAGACGGTAGGCGAGCGCCTGCGGAAAAGAAGGGAAGATCTGGGCCTCACTCTGCTCCATGCGGCGACGCTACTCGGCGTTTCTGAGCAAGCCGCTTGGCTTTGTGAGCACAGGAAGCATGAGCCGAAGGGGAGGAGCGTAACGGCACTTGCCACGTAATTGGGCGGGCGGCAGGAAAACGCGTGCGTGGACGTCGGACGGAGATACGTCACTGCTCAGGGCGGATAACGCCGTTGAGCGGAGCAGCCGGATTTCAGAGGGTTTCAAGATTTCGGAGTCCGAGGACGAAGAAGGCTTCGCGCTTGGTGAGGCATTCGGCTGGGAAGCCGAGACGGGAAGGGATTTCTGCAAGCTCATGGTGGAAACTCTCGTGTGTCGCTCGGGCTCCCCGGCATGGGGGGAAGCAATCATTTCTTTCCTCGGGGATCGAGTCTCATTTCTAAAACAATCGCAGCGCCCGCGATTCGGTGAAGGGGAATTACCATTTCCCGCGGATCCCGCCGATGACGAATCGCGGAGGGCCGACTATTAATGTTCCGCGAAATGTGCGGGCGATCTCGGCGCGCTCGTTTGCGACGTTGTTCAGGGTCAGATATAGGTCCAAATGTTTCGATAAGGAATAAACTAGCTCGATGTCGCAGCTAACCGCATCATTGATACGGCGCAAGTTCTCAGCATCGCTGAACATGTGCCCAAACCACCGAAGGCGTGGAGCGATTGACGTGGTCGGCGTTACCCGCCACTTCACGGCGAGCCCTGTCGTGTGGCTTGGGGCCTGAGGCATGGCCTTCCCTTCGAGGTCTGGGGTGAGAGAGGCCCCACGAATGATGCTTCGGCTAGTTTTGAAATATCCCTCGACGTCCAGCCGCGCGCTCGGGGTCCAGTTGCCAGACAAGGTTATGCCTGCGGTCTCCGCGCGATCGACGTTTTGTCTCCGCAGCGCATCGGCGGTCGTCCCGATGTGGGCCTGCACTATCGCGTCGTCGGTTTCGCTCCAAGAGGCCGACAGTTTGAAGGACGCCAACTTGGCGGGTGGCGGTTCAATGTATAAGACTCCGAAACGGGCAGCCGGCGCGGGCGGCGGGGGCGAGTAAAAAACTTTCTCCGCGCTGATCTGGACACCCGTCGTGGTCTCGGGCCGCAACGACGGATTCGGCTCTATGGTGGGGCCATCAATATGGAGAGGCTGATAGCGTTCGTTCAGTGTTGGTAGACGAAACGAATGTTGGCCGTTTGCTCGAAAGCCCCAGCCCCAATTCGTCTTCCAAGCCAGCCCGGCGCTTGTGCTAGGACTCTTGCCGGAACGCTCCGAGTAGGAATCGCTCAATATCGCGGCCCCGCTTGAGATAGCATATTCGCTTCGGTGCCCGCGTGAGTTTTTCCAGTAGTCCAAGCGCGCTCCGAAGGTCGCGGTCAACGACGAGGTAAGACGACTTTCTCGGAGCGCAAAGATGCCGCCGACTTCCTGCGAGCCGCCAGCGAATAGCAGGGTATCGAAGCCGCCGTTGTGGCGCTGAAAGCGCTCCCTCGTCTCGCCGTTCACGATGCGAGCGTCCGCGCCGAACGAGGTCGCCGACGGCCCGGCGTGCCGCCACAGCGCGTTCCAAGACGCGCCAAAGGCGGTTGCCGGAACGGCAAACTGGTCGCTGAGTGGAATCTCCATCGTTCGGTCACTGCTGATGCTGCCAAACGTGTTGGCCGATGACTGAGCTTGGCAATAGAGGCTAGACGTCCAAGACAGGTCGTCGCTTGGACACGCGAACACACCGATAGAGGCAAATCTCTCGCGTACCTTGGCCTGCTGATACGGAGTTCCGTTGCCCTTGAACTCTTCCAGTCCGCGAAGCGTTGCCGTGAACTCCGCTTTTTTGCTTGCGCCGACAGGGCTGCGCCAGCGCAGCGCGAGCCATCGGTGACGATCCCACGCCGCGACATCGATGGGACCGCGCTGCTCAGGGGCCACAATAGGATAACCGTCTGTCGAGAAAGCCGAGGCGAGTAGCTGTAGGACCCCGCCGCGGATCGGCACTGTGACTGAGAGTTCGGCGCTGCGAGTCCCAAAATCCCCCACTGCAACAGACGCACGGATATTCCCCCTCTGGGCTGCCACGATGGGCTGCGGTGGCACGTCGACAATAAACAGCTCGGTTTTTGCCGGAAGTGTGAAAAACTGGACTACGCCTTTCGTGGGACCTTCGCCCCAGGCCGTGGCTCCACCCAACGGCACCAACTCGGTGCGCGCGAGACCTTCGCGCGGGATCTTGGACCACATTGTCCACCCGCCCAAGGGATCGTTTACAGGAACGCCGTCTAAAAGAACTAAAGACCTGTTCGCTACATCAATCCCTCCGTTCCGAAGGGACTGATCGAGATTGACCAAGCCGACCGAACGGTCGCCGCTGTGGCTTAATAAGCCACCGTCGGGGGCGAGAACAAGGGTACCCGCCAATGTTGGCGCTGAAGTGCGACGCAGGTCCTCTTCGCCTAGAACCGCAATACTTGCGGGGCTGTCGCCGTTTTTTTGAGGCGCCCTAAAAAAAGTGAGATTAGAGCCCGGGAGCAGCGGGTTCGCGATTCGCAGGTCAAGAGGAGGGGGTGCGAAGGTGATGAACCACATCGGCAGCCCTGGCGGGGTGAACCTGTAGTGGGTTTCTTTTACAGTTACGGATGGGAGCGCGCCGCTCAAATCATGCCGAACTTCCTCTGCCATGCTCGGTGGCTGACCGAGGCAGTTGCATGAGAGCGGAACTGCCGATGCGATGGCTACGAGCGAGCGCGCGACGAGCCTGACACCCTGGGACACACACGGCCAGCCGGTTTGCGCGTGGTGGTCGCCGCTAACGTCAGATGGCATTTGGAGCGAGATACTGACTGGGAAACTAACTCCCGCCTTTCTTGCTTGCGATCTTCGCAAGCGCCTTCGCCCGCATGCTCGCGTCAGAAATGCCTTGGGCGTTCGCAGTCGCGATTTCTGGGTGGGTCGTAGAAAGTGTGTCGGCGACTGCGGCCAGCACGGTGTCGCGGGCGGGGCTCACCGGCAGGCTTTGAGCCCAAGTGGACGCGGCCGCGGGGTTGGTGTATGCCCAGACGGCGCCGGTCCCGGCCAGCATGCTTGTGCGCTCGTTGCTTTCGGGCAGCGCCAAAATCTGGGCGGACGATTTGACCGGATCTTTGCTAGCCCAATTGGTGGCGATATTTACCAATGCCTTGTCTCTGGCCGGGTCTTGTGGTAAGGCCAAGGCCGTATTCAATGCGAGGTCGGGATAGACCGACGCCATCCCTTGGAGTAGGCTCGGCATAATTTGAGCAACCGTGGCGCGATCTTGCATCTGGGATGCATACCGCAAGGCGGCCTCGGGTTGTGCGGAGGCCCATTGCTTCAGGATGTTTATCAGAGCGGTCGTTTTGGCTCCGCTTTGCGACATGCCTTCGACCAAGGGGATCATGGCCTCGGCGTTCGCCGGCGTTAGGCTGTTTCGCGTGGCGGCTAGAGCGTATTCTGTTTGGGTAGCCGGGGGCTGCTGGCTAAACCAAGCTTTTGCTGCGGCCGGATCGGCATCTAGCCATAGTTTGATAGCGGAGGTGCGCAAGCTGTTAACACTGGCCAACGAACTAGGGAGGCCGTTGATCGCCTCGACGGTCGCACGCGGATCTACGGCACCGGCGGCGTTAACTAACGCCGCTGCGAACCCACCGAGCATAGGGGAGCTCCCGTTCCCATTCTCCATTAGCCATTTTAGGGCTGCAGCAGGATCTGATTTTGCCCATTTGCCGGCGACCATTTGCGCGGCGGCGTCGCCCACTGTGCCTCCCTCTGCGGCGGTGAGGACGGATTTGACCGCGCTCGACGGGTCGGTGTCGACCCAAGCGGAATACATCTGCATGCTCACCGATCGCGCCGTGGATTTGTCTAGACGCCCGAATTCCCGAAGGGCGCTTTCCGGGTCAGTCTCGATGGTCTTTGCGAGCGTCTGCCCGAGGGCAGACAGTCGCGCCTGGGAGGGCGGCAGCGACTGGGCCCACGCGAGGGCGCCGCTCGGATCGTAAGAGGCCCAAGAATTGGCGAGGATGTCGACATTGGCGAGCTGGTCGCGAGGAGGTAGCCCCTTGAAAAACTCGGCCGCAGCCGCAGGGTCGGTTTCTGCCCAGCGCTGAATCAGAACGTTCGTGACCATCCGCTTTTGTCCCGCGTTAAGATCTGACTCCGTGATGCTCCTGAAGAATTGCCCAAGCTGCCCGGACGGGAGTTTGTCGATTAGGCCCGTGAGTGCGCGCAGTTGGTCCGAACGTTTCTTCGCCGACAGGACAGCCTTGAGAGCCAAGGAGGCATCTTTTGCCGCCGCCGGTTGTGAGGCCCTGTCGGCGGCAATAGGATCGGGGTCGGAGGCGGGATTGCGGGGGGCGGCACCTGATTTTTGTGGGTTGTGCGAAGTCTCAACACCAACCCGCAGGGCCATCCCAGCCTCGGGAGAGCTCGGGCTTGCCTTCCAAAAGAACACAAGGCTGCCAACGGCAGATCCAGCGAGAAAACAGAGAAAAGACTTCATATTTTAAATAAAATTGTAAGCCTCTCAGCCCACTACTGCCATAGAGACGATCCGTATCGTCAAAAATTAGATTTAAAGGCTGCCAATTGTATGGAACCGGGATGTCGCAGGCCGTCGACCTAGGTAGGAAGCCGGCTTTACCTCTCCGCAGCCCATACGGTAAATCCCTGTTTTTATCTTGCAAGTAAAAATAACTGAATGCAAATAAAGATTGCCGGTGCGCAGAGGGTACGGCTGCTTAGCCCCTCGAACAATACAAAAAGCGAAATCGCAACTAGTTATGAACGAAAAAAAGAATGCCCGTGTAAACAACCTTTTCGCGTTAGATTACGCGGAAGGAATCCCGATCCAGAAGAACTCCGGTGGTTCATACGAACCGAAACAGCAAATCTGGGTCGGTCGCCACGCTGGTCCGGTTGCCCCGGGAATTACTCCGCCTAAGGTCGAGGAGAAGACCTCAAGCCCGACAATGGACTCAGATCCAATCTCGCCGGGCGGCCCTACCGACACTATCACCGGCTCCGATGCGGACGAAGTAGAGGGGGCCGATTATTGCTAAGTTCCTGGCACTATTCGAAAGGACTGCCAAAATTTATCGAGGCGAGCCCGATTGATTCGGGCTCGCCTTACGCTTTTTATGTCCACAAATTATGCTAAAAGAAAAGATTGTCGTCGTCACGCAAGAGTCGGACTCGCATGCGGACGTAATTATAACCAAGCTAAAGGCGTTAGGGCACGAGGTCGTTCGCTTTGACACGGCGGACATACCGACCGAGTCGCTGGTCTCAATGGGCATCGGGGCTTCCGGTTACAGCGCGAGACTCAATATCCCGAAGTACGACCTAAATCTCGACTTCAAGACGGTGAAGTCCATATGGTGGCGGAAGCCACGAACTCCAGTTTTGCCAACTGGGCTTACTGCCAGGGAAAACCGATTCGCCCGTCAGGAGCTGACTACGGTCATAAATGGACTGTGGGCAGCGCTTGATTGCTATTGGATGAGCTTCCCGGGAAAGCTTCGGGAGGCGGGTTGGAAGTTCGGACAGTTGAAGCTAGCCGCCGCCTTGGGTTTCGATGTCCCGAAGACCTTGATAACGTCGGACCCGGATGAGCTCCGTCGTTTTGTCAAGATGTGCGGGGGAAAAGTCGTGTTCAAGGTGCTTAGCGATCCCACCCTCGGTATGGACATGACACCGCGGCTCGTGGATGCGGATGAAATTATGGCGGCGTATACCACGCTCCTGACCGAAGAGATGATCGAGCCCAATATCGAAAAGATTAAGAAGACGCCGTGCCAGTTCCAGGAATACATTGAGAAGAAACATGAGCTCAGGATCACCGTCATTGGGAATCAGATTTTCACCGGCGAAATCGACTCACAAAAACAGGAGCGAACAAAGATAGACTGGCGCCATCACGACGTGCCAATTCTCTTGAGGGCCGGCCACCTGCCGCAACCTGTCGCCGACAAATGCCTCGCACTGGTCAAGCGTTACGGTCTCGAGTTTAGTGCCATCGATATTATCGTGACGCCGGATGACAGATACGTTTTTTTGGAGAGCAATCCGAATGGCCAATGGCTTTTCGTCGAACACCTCGCCCCTGAGCTTAGGATGACAGAAGCCCTAATCAAGTGCCTCACCGCAGGGTGCAGCAACTGAAATACCTGCTGTTCGTCACGTGGGAGCTTGCCAAAATCATCGGTTCATGGAAATAGGTCCAATCGGTGAGTAAATCGCTCTCCAATAAGCAATATCTCCGTTCGTTGAGGCTAGCTTTTCTTTTCGCTTGGCGTGCGGAGAGACGATTTTTTGTATTTCTTCTGTTTGCGTCAGTCGCGAAAGGCAGTCTGCCGATCGCAGGAATATATTTCAATTCTCGGCTCATCGGACTATTGGCAGAGAATCTCCATGCTGGATCGTCGACGGATTCCGTCCTGCGAGAATCGATGGTGCTTGTGGCCTGTATTGGCGTCGCTGCAATTGCGGGCCAGGCGATCAACCGGTTGAGTGATGCGGTATCGAGCCTGTACCAGAGACGGATCGCTAATTATATCCAGCGAGTGATAGCGGAGAAATTGTCGTCGCTCGATGTGGCGGATTTCGAGCACCCGGAGTTCTATAGTTTAATTCAAACTGTCTCCAATGAGGTAAGTCACCGTCCGCTGGTTATATACAGCAACCTTTTGAGTGCGGTGGCAGCTGCCTGCGTAGCGCTCTCCTTCGTCGCCGTAATCCTGTTCTGGAGGCCATGGCTCCTTCTCATCGTCATTGCGCCGGCGGCGGTCTCTATCTTCATGTCGGTGCGAACAGCAGAGGATGCCGTCGCACAGAGCAGAAAGCGCGCCGAAGGCGATCGCGGATTCCACTACGTCCGCTCACTTCTCACGAGCGATGTCGTCGCAAAAGAAATACGTTTGCTGAGGCTGCAGGGCTATCTGCTCGCCAAAATGGATTCTCTGTGGAAGATTTTGTATAAACAGGAGAGCGATTTCATCCGCCAGCGGTCCGTGCGCAAAGGGGCGGTTGGCTTATTGGAGTCGATACGAAATCCGATAATAATAGCGTACTGCGCAGCTGAGACGATTCGGGGCGCGATATCAGTGGCGCAGTTTAGCTTTTATACCCAGTCGATCTCAACTCTTTCCCAGCAACTTCAGTCCCTCGCGACCACGACGAGCCAACTGCACGAGAACAATCTGTTTCTTTCGAGCTTATTTGCGATCTTGGATAGAACACCGCTGGTCGAATCGAGCCTTCGCCAGACCGTCTCGGAAATGCCCGTCGGTGTGCCAAGGGTTGAGTTCAAGCACGTCTCGTTCTCGTATCCCAATACAAACCGGCGCGTCATCAGCGATCTCAGCTTTGACCTTCTTCCCGGCCAGACGTTGGCAATCTTGGGCAATAATGGCGCAGGCAAGAGTACGATTGTAAAACTGCTGGCCGGGTTGTATGAGCCGACGGCCGGGCAGATTCTTTTGGATGGCGTCGATATCGCGACGCTCAATAGGGAGGTATTGAGAAGCAAGGTCGGGGTCGTTCTCCAAGATTTTGGAATTTACCACTTTTCCGTTTACGAGAACATCGGGTTGGGGGACGTCGGCGAAATGGCCACCCGGTCGAAGGTTGAGGAGGCAGGGGCCAGTTCAGGCATATCAGACGTCGTCAAATCACTCCCAGACGGGTACGATACGGTCTTAGGGAGGCAGTACAAGCGCGGCCATGAACTCTCGGGAGGGCAAAAGCAATTGGTAGCTCTCGCGCGCGGGATCATGCGCTCCAGCCCCATCCTAGTCTTGGATGAACCGAGCGCCGCACTGGATGCCGCAAACGAAGCGAGGTTCTTTGGCTCGCTCCTTGGCACCGGCCGGGCCGGACGAAGCGTCATTCTGATCTGCCACCGAATTAGTCTCGCACGGCAAGCGGACAAGATCATCGTAATTGAAAATGGCGAATTAGTTGAAAGTGGGACCCACGACGAGCTCTTGACGGCCCGCGGGACCTACTTTCGACTGGCCGCCTCTTCCGCGAGCAACTGAACTCCGCTGAACCGCAGCGGCTACCTTCGACGACCTAACCTATGAAACCTTCCATCAGGGCTCGCGTGACGGGCTTTGGCGCAAAGCGGGGGACTGAAGTCGTAGTGTACGCGCTGAGGGAAGGCGCTGCGAAGGGCGTTGAGGTCAGCGATGCTCTGGCGTTGTTCGAGTGCCTGCGGCGCATGGGGAAGGCTCGGCGCCTCGATTTAATACTTACCGCGAACGGCGGGCAGATCAGCGCAGCCAGGAAAATCGCGGTCTTGTTGCGCGAATATGCCAAGGATTTAACCGTCTTTGTTCCATACAAGGCTAGATCCGCAGCAACGCTCTTATGTCTCGGGGCTGACAGCTTGGTCATGGGACCGTTCGGCGAACTAAGCCCCTTTGACTCGCACATACTCGCTGCAAGCGAGCCCTCGGCAAAGACGCCGGCCGCGATCTCGTCGGAAGACATCAAGAATTTTTCGGCCATGGCGAAGGACTGGTTCGGCCTCTCTTCGACAGAATCCCGGACACGGGTGTTTGAGGTTCTCGGCAGTCGTGTATTTCCAACCACACTCACGGCCTTTTTCCGCGCCGACGCGTATCTCCGATCGGTCGCCGCAGGGCAGCTGAAGCTTCATTTGCCGACCGCTAGTCCGTCCAAGATACACGCAATCGTTAACCAGTTCATCTCGGGGATGCCGGAGCACAGCCATGGCTTTGTGCGCGGCGATTTAAAAAGAATGGGACTCAATGTTCGAAACGCTTCTAGCTATGAGGAAGGTGCGATCTGGGACATTTGGAGGGAGTGCCAGGGCGATATGGATAGTGCGCCAAGCGATGCTGGTTTGAGGAAGAACGGAGTCATCCTCAGTCGGGACTATTGCGCCGAGTTTGTTGTTCTGATGCCCGCGGCGGCGGCGCTGGCTCCGGAGAAGCCAGCGACAAAGGATCGAGACTTAGAAAAGTACGCCTATGGTCGGTGGCGAGCTTCCTATGAACGCCGATGAGCCTTCAGGAGTTCCGCACCTTACTAAGCATCTGAGGACGATGACCATGCCAACCTCCTTCAAGAGATCTGGCCCGCCGAACAGCGTCTTCAGGGTGACGCATTGAGTGCCACTTTGACGATTCCATTTTGAGGAACATGATGAACCAAAACGTTGATGAGTTGCGGGTGTTGCTGGAAAAATACTATCCCATCTATAATGACCGGGTAGTCGAGCCGGCTCTCGCGGAGCTCGCTTCGCTAGAGGACGAAATATCCTCCGAATTTGCCGGGAAGTGCCGTTCGAAGGTGCCGATTTCTGAAATTCAGGAGTTCGCGAATTCCAAATTCCTGTTTAGGGCAATCGAGAGAGGCATCGCCCAGAGACGACGCGTGATGGAGAGGCTGGTCTTAGACGGTCCAGGCGACTGGCTCATTTGAATTGCGAGACGACCCCCGACGACGATGAGCTTTGATGAAAACCAAGAGCGAGTTTACTCTAGCTTGGGTAAGTATGCTGCGATCTATAAAAATGAGGTCGTAGTGCCGGCACTCGCAGAGATTCGCGCCATCGAGCGGCGCCTAATATCAGAACTCGCGGAGTGCCTTCGCACGGATTCAGCGAATGCGGACGTTGAAATGTTCATGGAAAAATTGAGGCAAATTCACCTTACTCGCCTCTACTTTGAAGAACGCCGCGCCGCCTCGGAGGTGCCTCATTCAGTCAATGGATTTTAGGCCGGCGATATACGGCAATGAGTTTTAACGGGTACACTGTCCATTGTCGTGTGAACGGGGGAGGTTTCGCCTCGCTCTCGGGGCCAGATGTTCACCGCATGGCGTTTGGCGGGGAGCTCGTTTTATTTTCACACTCGACTGACCTAGTCGACGCCCGCCTAGAGATTCCAGTACTCTTTGATTTTGCTGAAGAGCAGAATCTCGATTTTGTGTTTATAGTGCCGCCCCGCAGGCCGCCTGTTGTCGCATTTCGCGTGGACCCACCGATCCGTTCTTTTTTGTGTCGGGGTACTAACGCGATTCGGGCGATAGTTTCTGCTTTTCTAGTGAATGGTATGCCCTCCGTCTTTGCGCATAAATGTTACAGCGAGGGCCTAGCAAGCGGGAACCTGTTCCGGCTGGCCGCGCTCCAATCTCCTGCGGACATGGTATCAATGGAGCCCGTGAAGGGAGGCCGACCCGCTGACTGGGTGATGGCTCACAGGGGTGATCTGGGCGTTCTGAGAAACTGCTTAGGCTGCGTTGCCAGTTTAACCGGAGCCGCGGTCAATAAGGCTCAGATGCTAGTTGGATTGGACGAAGCGGTAAGTCAGCCGGCCAAATCGCTTCTGAGGAAATTTGGTGTCAGGGGCTACTACGCCTCGTGCCCTGGAGGCGGGCCATATCCTATTCGGAACGAGCTGATTCAGTTAAGCACGTCACCGCTTGTGTGCTTTCAAGATTCGGATGACCTGTCTTGCATATACCGCGACCGGATCCTCGCTGATGGATTCGTTGACGGCACCATTGGGATGGTCGGCTCTCACGAGGTCAGAATCGACGACATCAGGCAAAAGATTCTACCTGTGCGGTATCCACTAGATGTGTCGCGGGCGCTCCTTCTCGGGCCGTTTCAGGCGCTGCTGCATCCCACGTCGATGATTAGGGTCGACAAATTCTTGGCGGCTGGCGGCTTCTCGACGCATGCAAAGATGTCGATGGATACTCAGTTCCTTTTTCGATCATATTTTTATTTCGCAGCCGTCAATATCGACGCTTTTCTCTATGTGCGGCGCATCCATCGCGCATCCTTGACGCAGAGTCAGGCCACAGGCATGCGCAGCTTGCCTCGTTTAAGGGTCAGTCGGGACTGGCGCCGTGATTTCGGCAGAATTCTCGATGGGGTGACCAATCCTAGCGATTGCAGTCTGGCGCCGACTCGAAGCGAAGAGGCAAGTATGGGGCTCCGGGAGATCGAATAAAAACAATGAATCCGATTAACCCAGACCAACGTGATGGAAACGCTCGTGCTCTCTTTTTCTCCCGCGGACGGGGCAGAGGGCATGTATTTCCGGATATAGCGATAGCTGAGGAGATCGCGAGGATCACGCCGGGCCTCGAAATCAGTTTTTCCTCGTACGCAACGGGCGCGGAAACCTTTAGATCGCTTGGCCGGAATGTTTGGGATCTGGAATTGCCGGAAGCCAATCCCTTTGTGACAACTTTGATGCGTGCGGGCAGACTGATTCGAGAACTCTCCCCGGATATTGTGATAGCTCACGAGGAATTTGCCGCGCTCGTAGCCGCCAATATTTCAAATGTCCCTTCGATCTTCACTGGCGCGTGGTTCCCCAAGCTTGGGTCCGTCTCCGCCGAATCGCTGGCATGTAGCGATTCGGTCATCATTCGCGGCGAGGCAGGGATCTTTGCGCCGCCCCCAGACTTGTCGAGGAAGCCTATATATGTGGGCCCTGTAATTAGAAGGATGTCCTGCACGGCAAATGATCGCCCGCGACTGCGCCGCGAGCTGGAAATAGGGCCCTCGGTTTTCGTTATGACGGTTGTTCAGGGCGGGTGGGCAACGGAAGCCCGTGCACCGATAGCCGCCACCGTAATAGCGGCTTTCCGGCAGCTGGAGTTTGAGAATAAGAAATGCTTCTGGCTCGCAGGAAGTGATCACGAGCTCATTATGGACTTAACCAAGTCCCAAGGGGGTTTTGAGGTGTGCAGGTTTTACGACGACGTCGAGCGCCTTTACGCTGCAAGTGATGTCATTGTCACGAAGGGGACTTATGGTGCGACCATAGAAGCGGCGAGTTTGGGTGTTCACTCAGTCTCGATTTCTCACGCCTCAAATCCTGTTGATGAAATCTTGGTTCCGCGTATCCGGTCCAATATTGCATTGTCTGCTTCAGCTACCGATGGCGATGTGCTTGCGGATAGGCTGCGGTCCTTAGTGTCGTTGCAGAAAGGGCCTGAACCCCTCCTTATACACGAGTCAGGGGCGTCAAAAGCTGCTCTGGCAATTGTGTTGGAGACGGAACGGATTTTGGGCAGAAATCTCGGTCGCATGCAGGTAGGCTGACCATCCGAAGAAGTCAGGGCTTCTATGGAGGCGCAAAACTGCCTAGATCTTCGCCAGGCGCTAGGAAAACGCGTGCGTGGAAGTCGGTAGGGGAAACGTCACTGCTCATGGCGGATAACGTGGTGGCCTCCGTGTGAATCGTGTAGCTTCGGCAAGCGTGCATAATACCATTTACTATGCGCAATGAGACTTTAGGTTGGCGCGCCAGCGTTTGCTTGCTCGAGGAG
>Ga0102829_1000367_pt1 | contig 13915 bp, 18 predicted proteins | sample ColrivemetaGS575_FD_84510 | JGI IMG/M metagenome (GOLD analysis project Ga0102829, IMG submission 84510) | Estuarine microbial communities from the Columbia River estuary - Freshwater metaG S.575 | ecosystem: Environmental > Aquatic > Marine > Intertidal zone > Estuary | place: USA: Columbia... | reverse complement strand
ATGAAGGAGATATCCCCGAAAACGTTAGCGTAAGTCATGACTAAGGTTGATCAGGTCATAATCGGTCAACTACCCGACAACATAGGCTCAGATCGGCTGCTATCGGTTTTACGGCCGTCATCAGCTGTCACTTATGGCAATCCGACGCCTAGAATTCACACTCAGCTCAATGATTTACCGTCTAGGGGCTTCGATCTCATAGATTTAGCAGCTGATATCGTTCCGGGCGGCTTAATGCCATGGCAAAAGTTTGCACTAGAGCATACGCACAAATACAAACCCGACGGTCGCTGGGCTACTCCGACTAATTGCATAGTCGTAGCGCGTCAAAATGGTAAGTCGTTTCTCCAACAAATACGAATCTTAGGCGGCTTATTCTTATGGGACGAACCGTTACAGATCGGCTCAGCTCATAGATTAGCCACATCGCTAGAACAATTTCGACAGCTGGTCAACCTAATTGAGAGCTCGGAAATGTTATCTAAGCGCGTTCAGCGTATTCGGTGGAGTCATGGCTCAGAGGAAATCGAAGTCAAGGGTACGACCGGGCAAATTAACCGATTTATTGTAAAGGCTGGCGGTTCAGCTGCTCGAGGCGTTTCCGCACCGTCGGCAATCCATTTAGACGAGCTTCGAGAGATGAAAGATTTAGAATCTTACGCCTCTTTGAGATATACGCTTATGGCTGCCAAGAATCCTATGATTATGAGCTACACGAACGCGGGCGATTCTCACTCGGTCGTATTAAATGCGTTTCGGGAGCGCGGGCTTGCCGCAGCTGCTGGAGCGGACGACGACATCGGTTATTTTGAGTGGAGCGCACCGACCGACGATATACAACTGGAATCTAATTGGCTCGCAGCTAACCCGGCAATCGGTCACACGATTAACATCGACAACATACAGGCGGTCTTAAATGATCCGCCCGAGGTCGTACAAACCGAAGTCTTATGCCGATGGGTACAGACTATTTCCAGCATTATTGGAGCCAACGAGTGGAATAATTGCCACGATGAAAGCGTCGATCTTGATCCTGAGAAGCTGACTTGGCTCGCGCTGGATATTTCACCGGATCGAAAATTCTGCGCGTTAGTCGGAGCTCAGAAATTAGGAGACGAACGTTTCGTCGTGAAGCTACTCCACACTTGGGAGAATTCCGTCCAGCTTGACGATCGAGAGATCGCTAATGAAGCGGCTAAGTATTGCCGAAAGTATCCGCTCGAGTATTTGCTTTACTCGAGGCGAACTAGTGGCGCGGTTGCCGCCAGATTCCAGCCCGCCGGTATTCCTATCTTTGACATGGACTCGGTTTATCCGCAAAGCTGCGATGAGCTACTGGGTGCGATCAACTCGGGTCGATTGCGACATCGAGGGCAAAGCGATTTAACTAAGCAAATCTTGTCGGCTGTGCAATTAAAGCGTGGCGATGGCGGCTGGGTTATTGGACGTCGAGCTTCGCAAGCTGCGGTTTGCGCTGCGGTAGCGACGGCGCTAGTTACACACTTCGCGACACGCCCAGAGATGGACTTCGATATTATGACGGGTTAGTGCTATACGGCTGAGAGAATTCGCGCATGGGTATTCGTGATCTGTTTGCGTCAAAGGTAGAAGCGGTAGCGCCGTTACAAGGTAACGACATTGAAGCTTCATATTTACCTGTCCCAACGACAGATTCGCTTTTTACCTTTAGCGGCGGCGTACTTACCGCGACGCGTGAAGAAGCTATGAGTATTCCTACGATCGCACGTGCTCGCGGGATTATCTGTTCGTCCATCGCTTCGATCGGATTACAACTCCGGGACAATACGACGGGGCTCGAAGTGCCAGCGCCCCGCGTTATTCGTGATCCCGATCCACGCGTCACCGGTAGCACGACTTACGTCTGGACAGCTGAGGATTTACTATTTTACGGTTTCGCATATTGGCAAATTACAGAATTATTTGCTGATACGCAGCGCGTTCGTTCCGTACAAAGAATCGCACCGACTCGCGTCGGATATTTTTTAAACAATAACGGAACAGAGATCGACCATTACACAATCGACGGAAAACAAATTCCCGATTCTGGCGTGGGTTCAATGGTCGTTTTCTATGGCAACGACGAAGGATTATTAAATCGTGCGGGTCGTACAATTCGCACCGGAGCGGAACTAGAGCGAGCAGCTGCGAACTATGCGCGTGAGCCGATTCCGTCGATGGTATTAAAATCAAACGGAACAGCGCTACCAGCTGATCGAATTGCGAAACTGCTCGAGTCATGGGGCGTTTCACGTCGTAATCGTTCGACCGCGTTTTTAAATGCTGACGTAGAACTTCAAACAGTCGGCTTCGATCCTGAGAAGTTACAGTTATCAAGTGCGCGTTCGTACATCGCGACAGAATTAGCTCGAGCTATTGGTATTCCGGCGTTTTACGTTGACGCCGAAACAGGATCAAGCATGACTTACTCAAACGCAAACGTTACTCGTAAAACTTTGCTTGATTTCTCTTTGATTCCGCTAATGACTTCAATTTCCGAACGGCTATCTATGCCCGACTTCGTTCCAAGTTCGCAATCCGTACATTTCCGTTTAGAGGATTACTTACGCGGCAGCGAAGCCGAGCGCGTCGGAATTTACAAAACTTTATTTGACATCGGCGCGATTAGCGTCGAGGAAATCCGACAAGCTGAGGACATGATTAAATGAAACTAAATATGCCGCTAACAATTACATCAGCCGATAGCGAATCTCGCACTATTACCGGACGCGTCGTAACGTGGAACGAAACAGGATCAACGTCCGCTGGACTTACGACGTTTAAGCCAGAATCTATTGCGACTAAAAATGTAAAATTATTACTAGAACACGATCGCACTCGACCAATCGGCAAGGTTCTATCTATGACCGCAACCGAACAAGGAATCGACGCGACATTTAAGATCGCGGAAACAACAGCCGGCAACGACGCATTAGTAGAAGCTGCGACGGGTTTGCGCGATGGATTTAGTGTCGGCGTTAAAGTTAACGCACACGATTTCGTCGATGGCGTGTTAGTGGTCGCAAAAGGTTCGCTCGATGAGGTCAGCCTTGTCAGCGAGCCAGCCATCGACAGCGCTCGCGTTTCTAGCGTAGCTGCGAGTCAAGACGGCAGCGACGATGAGGACGACGAGGACAAAGAGGAAATGAAAGCAACAGATGAGAATTCTGATTCCGTAGATGAGGAAACAGAGGAAACAAATCCAACAACAGAAGGAGACGAAGTGTCAGACACTACCGAAACCGTCGCAACTGCCGAAACGGTAGAAGCGTCGAAGCACGTTCCAATGGCGTACACAGCGCCACGTTCACCTATTGTCGATAAGGTTTCTTATTTACAGTATTCACTCAAAGCGTCAGTTCTACACGACGAGGACGCTCGCCAATATGTGAAAGCCGCCGATAATACGACTTCCACTGCTCCAGGCATGGTGCCCACCCCTCAGAGCCGCACAGTTATCAACGCGTTAGCAAATGCTGATCGCGGCATGATCGACGCGCTATCTCGCGAAGCTCTTAGCGCAACAGGTATGAGTTTTGAGCTGCCAAAAGTTACAGCTGTGCCAACCGTTACAAACATCGCTGAAAATGGCGCGATCACAGAATCAAATCTAAGCGCAACTTACATCTCAGTCCCAGTTAACTCATTTAAGGGTCGCGCAATTTCAACGATCGAACTTATCGACCGCTCAGACCCAAGTTACCTAACAGCATTACTCCAGAATTTGGAATTTGCTTACGCTAAAGTCACAGACGAGTTCGCTGTCGGAACTATTGCCGCAGCTGGTCAACAGACAGGCGTTAACGCTAATACAGCTACCGGATTCTTAGGTTATACATCACAAGCCGCGGGCGCTGTTTATTCATCGTCACTTGGCTTTGCTCGTAACCTAGTAGTTAGCCCGGGACAATGGACTAACATCATGGGTTACAACGACAATGGCGCCCCGCTGTATAACGCAGCTCAGCCATCAAACGCGGCTGGAAACGTCCGCGGCGATTCACTTCGCGGCGTAGTTTCACCGGGTCTGAATCTATTCGTTTCACGTTCAATCGGTAACGCTGGACCAACAACATCAGCTGGCGACTTCTCAATGGTGGTCGTCAATCCTGACGCATGGACATGGTACGAATCTCCACGCTTTGAGCTTCGCACCAATGTCAACTCAGACGGAACCATCGATATTCTTTACTATGGTTACGCCGCAATCGCTCCAAAGATTCCTTTCGGCGCTTGCTGGAACCAGACCTGAGATAACTAAATAATCATCGGTCGTTTCGCTCCCGAGGCGACCGAGCAGAATCGAGAGAGGAACGCTAATGCCACAAATAGTTACAGCGCAAGAACTTCGCGACGTGCTAGGTGTTAGCGTTTCTCTTTACTCAAACGCTTATTTAGAATCAATGATCGAAAGCGCCGAGGGCGCGATTTTGCCATTACTAACGGGCTATCAATCAGCCGTTACAGGTATCGAAGTCAAAGATTCAATGGCGTTTTACACTACTCAACGCATTAACTATTTCGTTCCCGGTCAAACTGTCGAGATTACAGGTTGCGGAGCTGCGTTTGATTTAACTGTCACAGTTAACGATCACAGAATTGCGCCATACATATTTACAACCGCAACAGCTGCACCGGATCAAATTTTTACGCCAATTATTCCAGCGGGCTTAGCTTGTTTAGATGGCTCAACAGCTGGCGATCTTTACTCAGGCGTTCAACCTGTCAAGTCCGCAATCCTTGTCGTATCGGTCGAGGTATTTCAATCGATCACAGCTCCGGGCAATACTTCGGCGCAAGTGGACTTTCAGCCTAGCCCGTTCGTTTTAGGTAGGTCATTACAGAATCGCGTAATTGGTTTACTAGCTCCGTTCGTTGACGTAGAAACTATGTGTCAATAATGCCAACATCAATTCAGGCTGACGTTCGTGCGCCATTAGCGACCGCTCTCGCTGGCGTAACCGCGTCGGTCTATGAGTCAGTTCCAGAGGCAATAATTCCGCCAGCGACAATTATTGTCCCGGGAACGCCGTATCTTGAAACGACGCTAATTAGCAGCGCGATTCAGCTTAAAGTCAATTTTACAATCTCAGCCGCCGTCGCGTATAACAACAACGCGGGCGCTCTCGATAATCTCGAGAAGCTAGTCATACAGATTCTCGCGGCTATTCCGTCGGGATATATTGTCGGCGACGTATCGCGTCCGTCGATCGTTGCGTTAGGTTCGAGTAATTTACTTATTTCGGATATTGACGTTAGCACTTACTACAAACAGGAAAACTAGGAGAACAAATGCCAACAACAATCGTAACTGGGCGCGATATTACTTTCACCATCGATGGTGATACATACGACGCTCAAGCAACAGCCGCAACCCTTACAATCGAGTCAACGATTAACACTTATCAGACACTCGACGGCAAGGCTTACTTCACGACAGATTCTCAGGGAACTTTCGACGTTGAAATGCTTGCCGATTGGCCAGCTGGCGGATCGCTGTGCGCTTCACTATGGAACGCCGCCGATTCAGCACCTAACACACCATTATCGGTCGTGTTTACAGCTGCGAGCGGATCAGTATTCAATTTCGACGTTCAGCCTATATTCCCAAGCGCGGGCGGCACAGCACCAGACGCTCAGACAGTATCGCTTAGCTTTACTTGCGTAACCACACCAACACTATAAAGAAATGAGATCGGGAGCATGAAGTTACAAATACATATCGAAACAAGTGACGGGAACACAGTTACCACCACCGCGCAACCACCAGAGTTCGCTAAATGGGAACAGAAAACAGGTTACACAATTCAACAGGCTCAGGAAAAAATCGGTATATCCGACCTAATGTTTCTAGCATGGAACGCCCTAAAGCGTGAGGCAGCTGGTAAGCCAGTCAAACCTTACGAAGTATGGTGCGAAATGGTGGTCGATATAACAGTCGGAGAAACTGAAAGCCCAAAAGCTACAGCCGAGGAAGCCTAAGTTATTTACTGATCGAACTGTCAATCGCGACAGGAATTCCGATGAGTGAGTGGGTGGACGCGGCGGACATATTGACAGCGCTAGAGATACTGGAGAAACGAAATGGCGGAAAGTAAGGAAGTCGTTCAATACGACAAAGCCGAACTTCGCGCCATTACTGGAGCATTCAAAGCGATGGACGATGAATCTATTGCGCAAGCTAAAGAGCAATCAAGCGCGCTCGCGACATATTTACAGGGCAAGATTATAAGCGCGGCTGGAGCTCTTAGCTCGTCTCCAGTAGCTAGTCGAATCGCTGAGGGTTCAAAGGTTAGTAAGTCGTCCAAAATTGGCGAAATCGGTTTAGGTTATGCCGGACAAAAATTTAGCGGCGGCGCAACCACTCAACAATTATGGGGCGGATCAGAATTTGGATCAAATAAGTGGAAGCAATTCCCAATCTGGTCAGGATCGACCGGGCGAGGATCGACAGGCTATTTTATTTACCCAACGCTTCGAGCTGAACAAAGCTACTTGATCGCTGAGTGGGAAAAGGCGTTCACATCAATAGTTAAGAGGTTCGACTAATGGCTGAAGGATCAAGAACGCTCAAGCTCTCGATATTAGCGGACGTCGATAATCTCAAAAAAGGATTAAATACAGCAACCGATGAGACAGAGGGTTTCGGCGGCAAATTAGAGGGCTTTGGCAAAAAGGCTGGGTTGGCGTTTGCTGCCGCTGGCGCTGCTGCCGTTGCCTATGCTGGCGTGTTGCTAGTCGATGGAGTCAAGTCCGCAATCGAGGACGAGGCGGCTCAGGCAAAGTTAGCTACTACTTTAAAAAATGTCACAGGGGCAACAGACGCAACTATCGCTGCGACTGAGTCGTGGATTTCAAATATGGGTTTGGCATTTGGCGTAACAGACGACGAATTACGACCAGCTTATGAAAGATTAGCTCGCGCTACTGGCGACGTCGGTGAAGCTCAAAAATTAGCAACTCTCGCTATTGATATTGCTGCGGGTTCAGGTAAGTCACTCGAAGCCGTAAGTAATGCGTTAGGTAAGGCTTACGAGGGCAATTCCGCCGGGCTGGCTAAATTAGGTATTGGAATTTCAGCTGCCGATCTAAAGACTATGACCTTTGAGGAAACTACCGCCTTACTCGCAGAAACGTTTGGCGGACAAGCTAGTGAAAAAGCAAACACATTTGCGGGCAAGATGGACAGACTCAAACTCGCATTTGAGGAAGGCAAAGAAACAGTCGGAGCGTTCGTACTCGACGCAATCACTCCACTACTCACTATCTTTACAGACAAGATCGTGCCAATTATCGGAACGTTATCGGCAGAAATCGGCACAAAACTATCGCCAGTATTTAAAACTTTAACGACATTTTTTAAAGAGGATTTGATACCGGGTTTAACCGCACTCTGGGATTACATAAATAAATACGTTATTCCAATTTTTAAAGCTGGTTTGACACCAGTAATCGAAGGCGTTAAAAAAGTATTTGGAGCGGTTTCTGATTTGATTCAGGATAACACAGGATTTTTAAAGCTATTAGGCGCTGGAATTACCGCGTTTCTAATTATTGCTAAACCTTACGCAGCGTTCTTAGGTGGAGCTTTTAAAACAGCATGGTCAGGCGTTGCGCTAATTATTAACGGCGTCAGTAAAGCAATTCAAGGCGTAGTCGCTGGAATTAACGCAGCTATCAGCGTGGTTAATTTACTTATTCGAGGCTATAACATCGTTAACAATTTGAAGCCCGGATCAAAAGATTTAGAGCTGATCCCTAAACTTGCTACTGGCGGTCTAGTAACAGCTAATAAACCTTACATCGTCGGAGAACGTGGTCAAGAATTATTCGTGCCATCTGGTAACGGACGCATAATTCCAAATAATAAATTAGGCGGCGGTGGCGGAAATATCTATATTAACGTCAGCGGCGCAATCGACCAGGAAGGCACAGCTCGACGAATCGTTGACGTGCTAAACAATAGTTTCTATCGCGGCACTAATGGCGCTAATGCGCTGGCGTTCTAATGACAGTATTTAACCCAGTTTGGCGCGTCAAGATTCAGGGCGTTGCATATACAACTTACACGCTGTCAAATCTAACGATTACTAGCGGTCGAAATAACATCTACCAACAGGCGCAAGCGGGCTACTGTAATTTAGAGCTGTTAAACCTAACTCAGGCGATCGTCGATATACACATAAACGATTCAGTAACGATTGAGCTACAAGATTCGACCGCGACTTACGTTCCCATATTTGGCGGAACTGTCGTAGATTTCGGCGTTGAAATTATTACAGCTGGCTCGATTGGAATAAATCAAGTCCTAAAGATAACGGCGCTAGGAGCGCTAAGCCGTTTACCTAAAGCGCTGACCGACGGAACGCTAGTTCAAGACTTCGACGGCGATCAGATTTACCATATTCTCCAAGATTTACTATTAAATAACTGGGGCGAAGTTCCCGCAGCTTTACAATGGGCTAACTACGATCCAACGGAAACGTGGGCGAACGCTCAGAACGTCGGACTAGGCGAGATCGACCAGCCCGGTAATTACGAGTTAGCAGCTCGATCATCTGATCGCGTCGATATTTATTCGCTTGTCGCGGCTCTCGCGACGTCTGGATTGGGCTACATATACGAGGATTCTCAGGGTCGAATTAGCTACGCCGATTCGACTCATAGGTCAGTTTACCTTGCCACTTATGGCTACACCGAGCTAACAGCCAATCACGCGCTATTCAACGGGCTTAAGATCGAAACCCGAGCTGGCGACGTGCGAAACGATATTACGCTTAAATATGGCACTAATTCCAACCAAGAAGTAAGCGCCGAGGACATTAACTCAATCGACCTTTACGGGCGTTTAGCTCAGGCGATAAGTACGACAGTTAAACATCAAGCCGACGCGCAAGATCAAGCCGATTTTTACCTAACGCTAAGAGCTGCACCGGAAGCCAATTTTACAGCGATCACTTATCAGCTTACTAATCCAGAGTTAGACGACATTGATCGCGATTCGCTCATAAATGCCTTTATGGGCTTACCTTTAAGAATTAGCGACTTACCGCCTAACATGGTTGCCGGAACGTTTCAGGGATTCGTCGAGGGCTGGTCGTTTAAGGCTGCCTATAATGAAATATCTATAACGCTTAATCTGTCGCCACTAAGTTATTCGCTGCAAGCTATGTCGTGGGAGCAAGTGCCAATAGCCGAAGCGTGGAATACTATATCTGGAGCACTAACGTGGGAAACCGCGTTAGTCGTAGCATAAGGAGAAAACATGACTAACCCAACGAGCAACTTCGGCTGGCAAATGCCGACCAGCACCGATTTAGTTACCGATTTACCAGCTGACTTTGAAGTCTTTGGTCAAGCGGTTGATACCGACTTCGTCGATTTACTAGGCGGCGCTAATGGTTATATTCTGTCTAAAGCAAGCGCAACAGATTTAGATTTCGCGTGGATACCTAACGATCAAGGCGACATAACAGCCGTTAACGTAACTGCACCGATTACAGGCGGTGGAAGTGCTGGCGCTGTAACTATTGGCGTTAGCGCGGCTTCAACAGCTGCCGCGGGCGTCGTACAGCTTAGCGATTCAACTTCAACAACTTCAAGCGTTCTAGCTTCGACTCCGACAGCTACAAAATCAGCTTATGACTTAGCAGCTGCCGCGGTTCCAAAATCAACAGTTACAACAAACGGCGACATAATTTACGCAACTGGATCAGCAGCTGTTACACGTTTAGGAATTGGATCAACTGGTCAAGTTCTAAAAGTAAGTGGCGGCGTTCCATCATGGGGTTCAGATAACGGAAAAGTTTTACAAGTGGTATTCGCTTCAACAGCCACTCAAACTTCAAACACGACAACAACTTATGCGGACACAACTTTAACAGCTACAATTACGCCTACATCGGCAACGTCCCAAATTTTATGCTTAGTAAGCCAAAATGGTGTTCTAGGTACTTCCGCTTCTAATGGCGTTAAATTGCGGTTACTACGAGGCGCAACAAGCATTTTCGATTTTGCGGGTTCGCTAGGTTACAGTCAAGCAAGTTCAACTCGAAATGATACTTCGGGTAGCTGCAGTTATTTAGATTCGCCAGCTACAACATCGGCAACTACTTACAAAACACAATTTGCACAACGAACAGCGGACGCAACAGCGTGTCAAGTGCAAGTAGTAACAGAGTCACGCAGTTCAATAACCTTGATAGAAATTGGGGCATAACATGGCAACAGGTACGGAAGTTTTAACATTACTAATCCCTAATGGTGGCTGGTATATCTCAGGAGATGAGTTTGAGAATATACAATTTTTAGAGTGTGATCCAATAACTAAGGCAGAATTTGAGGCTGGCTTTGCGAAAGCGGACAAATCTAACGCCGATCAAGCTAAAGCTAAAGAAACCGCTAAAGCTGCGTTATTAACTAAACTCGGAATAACTTCCGAGGAAGCCGCCCTATTACTGTCATGACTTTGACAAGCTATAACGGCTGGACGGCTAGTAAAGATCAATCCGAAATCGGAGTTAAGTCCTACGCAATACCGGGGACTCAGTTAAAGATTCGCTGCGCCGAAGCTGTAGCACCTTTGATCGTGGGATTCTGTAAAGAGTTTAACGAGTTAATTGAGCCGCTTGATGGCGGACAGCTTGACGACTGGGGTTACGCGTTTCGCATGGTACGCGGATCGACCGATCGTTTGAGCAATCACTCAAGCGGAACAGCAATCGATCTAAACGCTACTAAACACGTTCTCGGAAAGATCGGCACGTTTCCAGCTGAGAAAGTTCCAATGATTCGCGCACTTGCTAAGAAGTACGGGTTATTTTGGGGCGGCGATTATAAAAATCGACCCGATGAAATGCACTTCGAAATCAACGTAAGCCCAAAAAAAGTCTCAGAGCTAATCAAGGCGCTGGGGTTAGGAGAAAAGTAATGAAAGAGCTAAAAGCGGTAGGCGCTAGTTATGGGCGATCAGCGATCGCGGGCATGCTAGCGGTTTATATGACCGGAGAAACCGATCCTAAGAAATTAGCGTGGGGTTTATTTGCGGGAATTGTACCCGTTCTAATGCGTTACTCGAATCCTAAAGACGTGGCGTTTGGGGCTAAGGCTAAGTGAACGCTAACGGCTGGGCTGCTATGGGCGTGGCAATAGTCACGCTCCTAGTGGCATTTATGACGGGTATCAGACACCTAGTTAAATACTACCTAAGTGAGCTACGCCCTAATTCTGGAGCAAGCGTCAAAGACCAAATTTCGCGACTGGAAACTAGGGTTGACGAAATTTACAGTTTGCTCATAAGCAATTCGACACGCCGCTAATTAGGCGTAAGGCTTGAAATTGTCAGACATTTAGTTCACCCTATAACTAGGGAGCGAATAAGTCGCACCCAGAATCGGGAGCTAAAATGTTTACTATATTGGAATTAGCGGCGGTAGTTATCGCGTGTAGTGCTGGCTGGTGCTTAGTCGGCTGGAGTATTGGCTATAAGCAAGGCGTTAAAGATGGTTTTAACCGCGGTCGAGCCGCTGGCATGAGAGCCGCTACAGATTACGTTCGCAGCTTGTAATGGCGCTGCCACTTGAGGGCTACGAAACAGTAGCCGAGCGAATCGAGAAGTATTGGAATCATTACCCAGCTGGGCGAATTGACGTCAAGATTATCTTTCAAGATGGCACTCGTTACATAATTCAGACAGACATATATCGCGACATTAACGATCCGTTACCTTTCGCAACAGATTACGCCGAGGAAATTAGATCGAGCGCTAATCGATTCCCGCTAGAGAACGGAAGCACTTCCGCAATCGGTCGAGCTTTACATACTGGCGGCTTAAGCAAGTTTAGCGAAAACAGTAATCGACCATCACTCGAGGAAATGAAGCGAGTCGAACGCCCAGTCGTTGCCGCACGCAAAGAGGCTGCGTTACCTAATGGCTCTTATGATCCATGGGCTGTCAACAGCGTAATCGCTGACGTTGCGGGAACTTTGACTGGAACTAAATCGTGCGCCCATGGGGTAATGATTAGAAAAGAGGGCGTCGGAAAGACTGGACGTCCCTTTAAGGGCTGGGTATGCCCGGACAATGTTCGGACGTGTGCGACATGGGAATAACAAAAATAACCCTTACCAAAGACGAGGAAATACAAGCTGCGGCAGCGGCTTTCATCTGTGAGTCTAAAGGCGTAGAAAATTACTATTTCCATGACCAATCAGCCCGAGGCAATATACACGAGTCGATTCGGCGTACAGCTGAAGCGTTAGGAGCTGAGATTGCAGCTGCTAGATACTTCGGCATTACAGACTTTAAGCTCGAATTAGATAAGTTTAAAATACGAGCTGACATAGGTAATCGAATTGAAGTCAAGCATACGAAATGGATCGACGGACATCTGATTCTTAGGGAAAGGGATAGGGTCGAGGACTTAGCGGTGCTAGTTTGCGGCGAAAGTCCTAATTACTGGATCAAGGGCTGGATCCCAATTAGAGCAGCTAAGACAAGCCGCTTTAAGCATGACAAGGATAATTCGTGGTGGGTAAGCCAGCACAATTTAAACTCAATGTCGAACTTGAAAGAGAGCAATTATGGACAAATTGAAATTTGACTGTCGGCGCTGTAAGCGCGAAACGTTACAGATCGAGCGGATAGTGACCGACTTACTTCCGCCGGGCGTTAAGACGCTTGAGTGCACAGTATGCGGCGTAATGGGCGTATGCCTAGTGGGGAGCAAAAATGCCTAGTCTTAACATCAAATGCGGCTGCAAAACAGCACCGGACATCAAAGTCATGGTGCTAACAGGGGTTGTTCCGATTGCCCAAATCATTTGCCAGAATTGCGATTTTAGTTATATATCCGTAGGCGGTCAGGTAGTAAATGCCTAGTTACCTATATCGCTGCGACCAATGCGGCGGCGAGTTAGAGCTCAATCACCCAGTCGCGACTCATGGCGACAGCTCTCCATTATGTTGCTCATACCCGATGGCTCGAGTGTTTAGTGCGCCGAGTGTAATCTTTCGCGGTACTGGGTGGGGCGGTGATAAGTAATGCCATTTGACAATAAACATTACCGGATCAGCGCTCGAACCTATTTAGCCTTATGCTGTAATGAGATTATGTTCCGTTATACCTGTCGCACATGCGATCAGGTTATGGGCTGTTATTACTGTGACTTTAACTATGATGAAGCCCATGAGTGCGATTAATAGTTATCCACAGTTACATAAAGTTATCCACACCCTGTGGGAATCGCCCAAGATTACGCTCATGCTTGCAACCTATTTGACATCGCTTGTACGATCAACTCTCTCGACGAGAGCCCCACGGGGGGCGAGCTCGCGGCGAGTCCTACTATCGGGCGTACTATGTTTAGCGTGGGCTATACCGAGTCCCACATGGGCTAGTTCAATAACATCTAAAGATAACTACAAGCTTTATTTACATAGCCGAGTAGTTAGTGATAGCCAATACCAATGCGCGTATAAGCTGTATATGAAAGAATCTAAATTCGATAGTCGAGCCGTTAACGGTAGTCACTATGGCATACCTCAGCTGCGTAACAAGAAGCTAAAGAACTTAGATGGTTACACTCAAATAGATTGGGGTATCCGGTACGTCGCTCATAGATATAAGGGCGACTACTGCATAGCATGGCAACACTTCAAAGACAAGGGGTGGCATTGATGGCTAGTGCTGTTGATAATGGTACGTCCCATAGATGGAAAAAGATTCGTGAAAGGATACTTAGACGTGATGGGTATTGCTGCCAACAATGCGGACAAGATAACGGAAAGTTACACGTCGATCACATAATACCAAGGCGACTAGGTGGGACTGATTATGACGAGAATTTACAAGTATTATGCCAAAAATGTAATTTAAGCAAAGGTGGGCGTTTTTTT
>Ga0102829_1000357_pt1 | contig 14064 bp, 8 predicted proteins | sample ColrivemetaGS575_FD_84510 | JGI IMG/M metagenome (GOLD analysis project Ga0102829, IMG submission 84510) | Estuarine microbial communities from the Columbia River estuary - Freshwater metaG S.575 | ecosystem: Environmental > Aquatic > Marine > Intertidal zone > Estuary | place: USA: Columbia... | reverse complement strand
TGGTGATAGTTGTTACGCAGGCAATAGTCTTAATATATCTATATATAGTTTAAGGACATCTGTTCCAGATTTAATGAATAGGCAGCTGTATGCAGATAATGGATTTACACTATATTCCGGAGATAACAAATTTCATAAAATGTTAAAAGTAGGAACAGGCTCATACTATGCTGTTTCTATTGATGTATATGGTATTGTAACTGATATTAGAAATTGTACAAATACATCACCAGGAGTATGTGGCCCACCTTTTTAGGAATCTAAATTGTATCTTTGAACTTAAAAATAAAATAAAATGGCTCAGACAGTAGACGTTACATTAACAACTAAAGGTGCAGATACTGCAAACTTTATAGTAACAGCATTAGACACAGCGGGTGCAACAGTTTCCGCAGGAGGATGGCCTAAGACAGCGCAAGCATTTACTCAAGGAGTTGCTGTAAGGTATTCTGATGTTCCAGATGCTGCTTATCAAGTTTCGGTAGCCTCAACAGGCACTTGCACTAATTTAGTGACATTACGATTTAAATCTTAATATAAACAATGCAGCTTACAAATCAATGCATAGGATCCTATTACGATGAGTTAAAGCAAAGAGTATTTTATTTTAACTGGAATTCTAATGGGTATAATGGAATATATATATATGATATAAAATTAAATATAACAACTCCATTACTTGTATCATTTGTTCATAGCGCATATGATATATTTGGTTTTAGTAGAGACTACCCTATTGCTAGTATTAATATACTTTATAGAACGGACGAGGATGGGGATATTATTCATTGGACAGATAGGAATAATAGACCAATGAAATTAAACATTAAAGATGCAGAGAATAAATTATATGGCGAATTATGGGAGCAGAAATATCTGACTGTATCTAGAAAGATGCCACTACTATCTCCCTCTTGTAGATATGCTAGCAACCCTAGTATTATTATAAACAACCTAAAAAATAAGATATACCAAGTAAGGTATCAATGGGTGTATAGAGATGATACAAAATCATGTTGGAGTCCATGGAGTAAAATCTTCGCTCCAATTAATGTTGATGATTTATCAACAGAGATAGACCCATTAAAAAATAATACTATAAAAATTGATGTAGATAGCGGTGATAAGGATGTAAAAGAAATATTGATTGCAGCTAGGCATAGTCTAGCAAATACATATACTGATACATTTTTAATACAAAAGATAAATAAAGAGCAGCTCTCTGTGTTAGATAATGTAGTATATATATACGACTTTTATAATAATGGAGCATATCCATTTATTGACAAAACACAAGAGTCAATATTATTCGATAATATTCCATTAAAAGCCAATACACAAGAATTAATTAATGGCAATGTCTTAGCTTATGCTGGTATCACAGAAGGCAGGAATAAGGAGGTTACATTAAATGTTTCTATACCTGAAGTTACATTAATACAGAATATAGAAGGAGCAGGTGCTAACCCATTAATTATAACAACTAATGATACGCAAGGCGAACCGCCTAATAATGATACATATTATTATTTATACACCACAGGTAATCAACAAGTAGGTGATATTATTTATATTTATTTTTCTTTAAGGGATTACGTTAATGGGTACTATGTAGATAGCACAGTTAGAGTCGCACATACTGTTACATCTGTTGTAACTGCGACTTTCTTAGCAGGATTGAGAGATTCTATTGCTTATGATACTACAATTATACAAAATAACTTAGTAGTATTTGTTGATAATGCTCCTAATGGGATAAAGATAAAGAGTAATACGGGTTATTCTAAGGTAACATTTAGTCACAATTACATACAATACATTACTCCATCTAATATATCAGGCAATACAATTACAGATGTAACAACTGCTATATATAAACATAAATCTTCATATACATTTGGGATGGTTTACTTTGATGAGTTTGGGGTTACAAATGGCGTTATGACTACAAAGAACTTAGAGGTATTAACTCCTGAAATAGACAACTCGACCATAGGAACTGCGGCTTCTACCGTACCTAATATAAAATTTTCTATAAATCATCAGCCACCAACTTGGGCTAAATATTTTTCATTTACAAGGTCATTAAATATTAATGTTAGCGATTTCTTAACTATACCAATAACAGATGGCACTGCTAAGAGTACTGATTTGAAATATGGATATATTGATATAACTAAATTTAATACAAATAGTGATGGATGGCCTATATACGAGTTTAAAAAAGGCGATAGGGTTAGGCTTATAGGTAAAACTAGTAATGGTTCTGGATTAGCAAAAGATTATCCAATACTAGAGATGATTGAAGTTCTCCCAACTTCTGGTGTAACGCAATATCCTGCTACATGGCCAATAGCTGGTTTTATATTAAAGGTTCAGTATGATGCTGCTACTATGGTGAATTGGGGGACAAATGGGTATACCGGATATTATCTAGAAGTATATACTCCTGCTCTTAATAACGATAACGATATGAGGTTATTTTATGAGATTGGAGAAACATATAAAGTAATTACAGATGTAAATAATAATAAAGTCCATCAAGGGCAAGCTCAAAATCAAATAGTAGGTACTGGCGCAAAGCCTGCTATATATAATTTTTATAGAGGAGACGTTTATCAAAGACAACAAGGAGGATATCATATAATATCAAAGTCTATTTCAGATAAGTTTGATTCAAAAGTAGAAGGAATAGGTAGGGTTTTTATACAAGACGAATATGCTAAACAAATATACTACCCAACTACAATAAGATATTCTCTTGAGTATCAGCCTAATACAAGTATAAATGCTACTAATAAATTCTTATCAGCTAATTTAGATGAATACGATAGAGCTAAAGGAGATATTCAAAGGCTTAAAGTAAGAGCTAGGCAAATGAGGGTGTTCCAAAGCAGAGCATGTGGGATGGTTCCTATATTACAAAATATGCTTCAAACTGCTGATGGTAATAATGTTGTATATCAAAGTACAGAAATAATTAATAAGATTCAGTATTACCAAGGAGAGTTTGGTATTGGTAATCAATACTGTTCTTTGGCTTCATCTGCAATAGCAGATTATTTTACCGACCCTATTAGGGGTTCTCAAATAAGATTATCTCAAGATGGGATTACATCTATATCGGAAATATATAAAGGGCACTTTTATTTAAATAAGAGTTTAACTAATTATCAAAGAGATTGGGCGTATACAGGCGGTGGTAAAGCAAAGATACTTGGAGCATACGATGTATTTGAAGAAGAGTTTATTACTTGTATGCAAGCTGGAACTATATCGGCATCTACTATTCCATCATCAACTATTGGTTTTTCCGAAGCAAAGAACTCATATACTGCGTTTTATGATTATAGCCCTGAGTGGATTTGCTCTGCTGGTACTTTAATTATTACATGGAAGAATGGTAGGTTATGGGCACATAATAATACTACAACATATGCTAATTTTTATGGTGTGCAATATAGCCCATCTATTAAATTAGTATTTAATGACACTCCAATGATTAAGAAAAAGTATAACACTATTATGACCTTATCTAGCGATAAATGGATAGCTGGAACTAATGGTGATATAACAACGAATACAGGGCAGTCTTCTAAGCTCATTGAGGGAGACTATTTAAAAAAGGATGATAAGTACTACGCAGCCTTTAAAAGAGATATTAGCAGTACGGGAGGACTATACAATGGCAATCCATTAAAAGGTAGTTGGATGGAAATTAATTTGAAACCTATAAGTCCACAAAACTTAGTAGATTTGTACTATATTGAAACAACGGTATTAGAACCTTTAAATAATAGATAAAATGGGAGTCCCAATGGCTGAAAATTTAAATTTTAACGTAGCTCCAGAGAAGTTTAGAAAGACATTCTTTCAAAAAGCAGGAGGTATAGCACTAACAGGTGGATTAGGGGCATTAATTGGTATGGGACAAAGACATGCCGATAAGCTAAAAGCTGCAAAGGCTGGTGTACAGCAATCTTTAGAAAATATTGGTAAAATGGAATTAGACCCTGCTACCAGTAAAGCTTACGCTCAATCTCAAGCCATTGCTAATCAAGGAATGGGTGAAGCGTCAAAGCAGATGGCAATACAAGAAAATGCAAGAGGAGTGAATGCTTTATTAGGATTTGCTGGTGGAAGACGTGCAGCTCTTTCTATGTTACCGGGCCTTGCAATAGGTTCTGGTGATTTTGCAACAAGACTAGCAGCTCAAGATGATATGCAAAGAAGAAAAAATCAACAACTGGGTATTGAGGCTGGGATGCAATTCGGACAACAGAAGTTAGGTTTACAGCAATATAAAAATGAAGGTTTGTATAATTATTATACTGGCAAGCAAAATCAATTAAACCAAACATTAACAAGCGCATTAACTGCGGCAGGGTCGTTAGCGAGTGCTGGAATTGGAGCTGCTGGGCAGGCTGGTAGCTTTGGTAAACTATTTAAAAAATAAAATACAATGGCTTACGAGTACAATGTACGTGGAGTAGATTTTAGTGGACTTGCTCAAGGCATATCACAAGGTATTATGCAGGCTGCTCAAATAAGAAGACAGCAGGATTTATTAGTAGAAAAAGAGTTAGATGATTTTGAAAAAAAATACGACCCAGATAAATTAAGAACAAATGAAATTCCTGATTTTACATCAGCATTTTCAGATTATAAAGATATTGCATTAAAATATAGCAAGTTAAATAGGGGAAGAGGGACAACGGAAGAGCTTGCTGTTGCTGGAGCATTAAAGACAGCTGCCTTAAAAAAAATGAATAGCATATATACTGGGTCAGTATCTGCCAGTAATTTACTAGTAGAAAGAAAAACATATAGAGATCAGTTATTTAAACAAGGATATGCAATACCTGATGAGGTTAATAAAGAAATAATGAGCTTATCTTCTACGCCATTAAGCGAAATGAAACTTGATTCATTTGTGTCGCCATATAGCAGAGAGGTTTATGCTAATCCAACAGACTTAAACTTTTTGTATAAGGCTAATAATCTTGTTAAAATAGACAAGTATGATGTTGAAGATGAATCTAAGTCTCAAGAAATATCTATAGAAGGGTTTGGAAAGGTTAAATTACCATATATGAATAAGGTGCATATGCCAGATATGCTTGCTATGTTAAATACTACTAGAAATAGTATAGCAGCTAAGCCGGCACTAGGCAATACAGCAAAAAGAGATTACGAAAAATTTATACTTGATTACGATAATAAAGCTCCAGAGGCTCTTGCTAAAGCCAAGAAAATAAGAACTATTTTAGGTGAAGATGTTGTATTTGCTCCGGATATAATATTAATGTCAAATTCGCCAGCTTTTGATGCAAAGACTGAATCTATTGGGTTAAATGATGACCACTATAAAAGTGTTCTAAAATTAATGGGACAAAAATTAAGCGGTAAAAGATTAAGTATAGCGACTCAAAGCTTAAATCTACAGCTTGCAAAATTTGGGTATAAAAAGAAGGAGGATCAATTAGGAGTTATACTTAAACCTGGAAGCGAGTTAACAGAGCAAGGCAAGGATGCATTTAAAGCTCAGAAGGCAGACCCCGAAGCGGTAAGAGCAGCTCAGCTAAAAGCAGCGCTAGATAATAAAAAGAAGGGTGGTTTAGATAATCCTTTTAATAAAGGAGCAGAGTTACCCCCTAAATCAGGTAATTAATTGTTTATAAATTAAATATGAATAATGCCAGATCCGCAAGATTTACAGAATATAGACTTAACAAAGCCTCCTATTGGAACATTGGCAAAAATACTAGGGCAAAGCAAAGAAAGTAAACAATTCTCTCCTTATGCAGTAAAGAAAGAGGATCCTATTAAATTAGTAAAGAAGACTTATTCAAAAGCAACTACGCCTATCCCGGAAGCCCCTATAAAAACGGAAGGCGCTCCTATACAAACAGATTTACTTGACCCTATTAAGGATATTAGCCCTGCACAGAATATTAATGATGCTATAGAAAATACTATAACTAAAAAGTATAGCAATAAAGCATCTATGCCTAGAGATGTTTATAAGGCAAATTTAAAGGCCGGTTACGAGGAGAATGATTTTATTATAGTAAATGACGATAATGGATACCCAGAGTTAATAAGAAAAGCTCCTACAGTTGCTACTGCATTTGCAGAAGGATGGCAAGGATTTTTTAATAATTTTAAAGACGCTATTGAATATTATAATCCAGCTAATAACGGAACTGATAGGATTAATCTACTTGAACAAAGAAGGATAGATAATAAACTTCTTCTTCAGGAAGTGGAAAGTAAGACTGGTGAATATGGTCGTTTAGCAGGACAAACAGGAGCTCAAGTTCTTGAGACGTTTCTACCAATAGGCTCAGCTATTATTGGGGCAAAGATGGCAGCTACAGGAGTAGGAGTCGCTGCAAGAATGGCTAATGTTACTATAGCAAATACTACACTACAGGCTGTAATAGGGTCTTTATCTCAGGGCGTTAGTGCAGAGCAAGAGGCTTATGATATAGCAAGAGATACAGGCTTAGATACAAAAGACTCGTATGATGTAGCATCAGTAGGTAGGTTAACATATCTTTCTACTGGAGCTGCAGAAGGTGTTGTTAGTGCATTAGCTGATGTTAAAATAGCAAAAGCATTTGGTGCGGCAACCGAAACCGCAGGTAAGGGTTTTTTAAATGCAACTAAAGCTCTTTTAACTAAGGCTAAAGCGCCTGCTGCAAGTCTTGCGCTAGATGCATCGGTAGCAGGGGTAGGTTCTGTATTAAGAGATTTTTCAACAATGCAAGCAACTGGCGAAGATTTAGATGTATTAAATAGAGCTTGGCAGAATGTTAAAGGGGAACTTATAGCTGGTGGAGCTATCGCTACTATTGCCACAGGGGTAGGAGCAGGGAAAAGAAAAGTTGGCAAATGGTATCAATCACAAGCTGTGAATTACTTAGCTACACTAGATAAGACATTTATTGAAAATGAATTTAAGGATAGGCAACTAAAGGGGGAGATGACTGAGGAACAAATAAAAACCGAGCTTAAAAAAATTGAAGACTGGAAACAAATAAAAAAAGACAATCCAGATGTATCAGAAGAAAAAGCCCCAACATTAATAGGGTTATTTTATGCAAAGAGAAGATTAACGGAAGCTTTTTTAAAGGCTGATGAATCATCTAAAGCCGATATATTAGTTAAGCTTAAAGAACTAGATACTAGAATAGATGAGGCTAGAACTAATCCAGAGCAATTAGCTGGTGAGGTAGATGATATTACAGGGGAAAAAATAGTAGAACCAACACCAACTGAAGTAATAGCAGAACCAATACTAACTGAAGTTACACCAACAGAACCAATAATACAAGAGCCTGCTAAAGTAGAGCCTATAGTAGAAGAAGCAGTACCAGAATCATTTAATAGTAAAGAAGGTCGTAGGGTTCTAGGAGAAATGAATGGTCAGATTGATAAAATAAATTTTAGGGATGGGAATAAAAAAAACGCATTAGCAAGAGCAAAGAAGGCTATTGTAGCCTATCTACAAACAACAAAGCTTTATTCAGATGCTAGTGATGTGGCTAGAGAGCAGATGTTTAGAGATGCGCAAACGCATTTATTTAATAAGAGATTTAAGACTGCGCCTAACGCAGATAGTATTATATCAGGAGTGCGCAAAAAAATGACTATAGATGAATTATCTGCTTTAAATATATTATTTAAAAAAGAGTCTGCTACCGCTAGGAGAACGGTTGGATGGGTTAATAAAACTAGACAATCAATATCTAATGGATTAGCTAAATTAAAGTCTAAGGGGGCTATAAATATTAAACAATTTACTACTATATTAAAAAAGTATGATAAATTAAATTTGTCAAGCAATGCTAATATAAATGCTTTCACAGACTATGTATCAAAAGTAATTAATGATGCTAACTATATAGGCAATGTGGCTATTGGTAAAAAGACAAGAGGGCTTATAAAGAAATACGCAAAATCAAAATCTGCCCAAGTTAATTTATCAACGCTAGCAAAGCAATTTCTTTATCTTAACCCAGAACAAATATCAGATATTAATGAGTATAATAAAATAGCTCAATTAGTGCTTGATGGTATAAAACCAACAAAAGCTAAGCGTATAGTTACAGACCCTAATCAATCACTCAATCCAACTGACGCATTTGAAAAAATAGACCCTGCCGTTGAATTTAATCAAGCTTTTGATGCAGATGAGGTATCTAATTATATATCAAAAGAGACATTAAAGATAGAAGAAAATAAGAAGTCTAGTAAAATGGAAGACTATCAGGATTTAGTAGATAAGGGTATTATATCTAAGGATATGACTTTTGAGGAAATGGATGATATTATATCTGCCATAGAATCTAATGAATCTAAAGACGTAGAAGATTTATCAAATAAAGAAAAATATATAAAAGCATATATTGAAAAAAGATTTAACTCATTATCTGCATTGGCTAAATCCCTAGGATTCCCTAATGAATTTGGAGAATTCTCACTTAAAAATGTTAGTAGTGATCAGAAGAGTAGGATTTCGGAGTTGCTTAAAGTTGATATTACTGCTATGTCTATACAAGATGGCTATAGGGCTATAGAAGCATTACAGAATTTTGTTACAAATGGAGAGTCTAGTGGACTAGACGCAATACTTTATTCTTATTATGGTGGTAGAGAGGCTAAGGCATTAGAGATGCTAGGGTATGGCGGTAGGAAATTTAGATTTCTATGGAATAGGTGGGCAGGGCAGGGATTAGCAAAGAATTTTACAACACTTCCTGTTTTATATGTATCATTATTTGGATACCAAAAGGCTCAAGTATTTAAAAAAGCATTAGGGTTAACTGGTATAGAGGTAGGTAATGCTACAGCAATCAAAATGTCTGAAAACATTACTACAGAATACTTAGCAAAATATGGTAAAATAAACCCAAACAATCAAAATTTTTTAGCTCAAGATAATGTTTTTGAAAGAGGAATGTTTGCGTTTGTTCGTAGGAATCTAGGTCTATCTGATATAAAAAATAACAAAGAGTTTCAGGCAAGAAAGAATCTTATTAAACAATCTATAGATGAACTAATAACCAGTGGCGATAGAGACGCAAGTTTAGGCGAAGCATATCAAAAAGTATATGATAAAATTCTAAAAGATGCTAATACCATAGTTGATGTAGAGTCTAAAGTGGATGTTAATAATAAGGAAGCTGTTGAGTGGTGGACAAATAAATGGGACAGCCACTATGATGAACTAAAAAGCGTTAACCTTAACGTTTATAATCAAGAATTAAATAAGGATAATAAGTATAATCCAGATATATATAGATGGCTAAAAAATGAAACTGATGAAAAATCAGACCCATTTGTTAATAGTTCGTTTTCTTCAGTAGCTGACAATCTACCAAAGAAACAGAGTGGTACTTTAATGAAATCTAAAAGGCCAGAGAATCTGCCAGATAAAAAATTCATTGACTTAAATTTTGACTATAATAACAAGAGAGCTATTAAAGCTGCGCTTACCGACATTCACACAGCTAAGTATATTGCGCAAGCAAGAGCATTTTTAAATTCAGACTCTTATAAAAAAATCATTAAAGGGGAAGATGGAACTATTCATAGAAAGAGAGTTGGCGGGTATGTTGCAAGAATAAGAGGCTTTGATACACACGATCCGGTATCATACAATAGAGTTAGAAGATTTCTTAGTGCAGCCACTACTATAACTGTATCTTGGACATTAGGCTCGGCTATTCAGCCAATAAAACAAACAGCCCCTGCATTGATAAATACGCTAATAAACGTTGGGCCGGGACATGTAAATTTATTAGATGGATTTGATAAGGATATTATAAATTGGATAAATAACTCGGGCAGAGCTGTGGCTAGCAGAGGATTAGAGTCGGATGCTATGATAGAAAGTACTGATGCTATGATATTGAATTCTAAAGGCAATGCTTACGATAGAAGTCTTGATTGGTTTGAAGAATATAATAAAAAATGGTTAAAGGCATTAGTTGCAAATCCAGATAAATATGCTGCTAGAGTTTCATTTATAGCTTATTATAAAAAATCATTATCTGATAATGGGATTAGCACTAGTAATATAGATTGGAAGACTCATAAAATAAATGATGAAGCAGCTGATTATGCACAGACTATGGTAGATATACAGCAAAACGTTTCTGATAGAGATATGCAAGGAGATTTTATGGCATCTAGAGAGGCTTCGACTATATTTTTGAAAAATCTTATAATGCCACTAAGTAATTTTATTATAAATCAAAAGGCTAGAATGTATGCTGACTTATCTAATTCATTTGACAGAACAGCCACATCAGAATCTAGGGCTACAGCACAAAGGTCTCTTCTAGCATTATCAGCTGAGATGATTGTATTTAATTCTATAGTAGCAAGTAGTCAATATATGTATCAGGCAGCAGTAGATAATATTTCTGGAATAGATATATCAGAAGAGGAAGAAAAGAAAAGACTTCGTAATGCTAGTAGGGCGGCAGCAACGAATTTTACTAATGACTTAGTATCTCCTATGCCATTAATGAATACTATGATAGATGAAAAAATAAATTGGGTGATGGCCAATAGCTTCCAGAGCGAGACCCCAGAAGAACTTAGATTTACTTTATATGGTGCGGATGGAAAGGACTGGGAGGATTATGTTGGACTTATAGGAATTGGAATAAATAAATATAAAGAATCTCAGAAAAGCGTAACAGACGCAGTTACAGGAGATGTAGAGCAAGAAATATTTGGTAAAAAAGTAAATAAAAAAATATCAGAAGAGGATATGCCATTAATGAAGGGTGCTGCAGTTCTAAAGATTCTTGCACTTGCTAAAGTCCTCCCAAGTGATTTTTATAATATGGCTAATAAGCTTTCTAAATCTATAGAGAAAAGGGCTATGACAAGCAAACAAACAGATGCTTATAAAGAAATAAGAGGTGAGGGTAATACCCCAATACCATCAAATAGTATAGATATTAATGAAAATATATCAAGAGCTATATCTATAAAAGACCCAGAGTCAAGAGCGAAGTATTTAATGGGCGTATATGAAAAATTTGGTGAGAAAGATATGGTTAGTGCAATAGACGCACTATATAATATAGAAACCCAAGATGGGAAAGGCGTAGCCTCTAAGGTTATGGACAAAGCTACAATAGCAAATATCTACGCTATAAAGTCTGAAAATAAAGACGTAATGGAGGTAGCTAGGTTATTTTCCCTAAAAGACCAAAAATCAAGAGTTTTTAGGATTATGAATATGCGCTCGTATATACCAAAAGAAAAATTATATCCTATTATAGAATGGATACAAGGGTATAATTTATTAAATGATGAAGGTAAGTTTGAATTTGGTAGGTTAATGGCCAAGGAGGTTGGCACAGATAGTGAGGAATTCCTCATGGCTGCAAAAAGTGTAGAAGACTAACTAGTCTTTTTTAGGTATATTTGTGAAAACATTTTAATATGCCTTTTACAACATCAATAAGTATAACGCAGGGGGCAGATTGTAGCCAATTCGTTATATCTGATACCTCTACATATAATGTAGAAGGGGCTGGTACATTTTCTTTACGAAAGATAACAATACAAAAATCTGATGGGAGCTATTTAAAGATAGGAAATACTACCTACAATCAATACACATGGCCATTTGGCAATGGTAATACATTAACTCTAAATGGAGTTGACGATAAAAATGTTCCATATATTCCACAGGATTTCGCATTTTTGGTGACGCTAGCTTTAACGTCATCTAGCCCTCAGGGCGGTTCAGTTTACACTAAAACAGAGTCTGTAGTACTTGTGTGCTATACATTAAGTGCATTTTATACCAATGCTAGCAAGATGGCGATAAATCCAGGTCTTGAAAAAGATTATAAATTTGTAAAAGATGTGATGAGATTATATATGGAGCAGGAGTCGGCTAAAAAAGCTGGCATGGATGGAGATTTCCAATCATCTCAATCGTGCTTAAATAGAGCAAAATATATAATTGACTCTCTTAAAATAGGATACTAATGAGTTATACGCTCTATCAAATATCAGAAATACAGCTAAAAGCGGATAAGGCATTATATCGTCTAGGGTCTATTGCGACTGATGATATGCTATATGGAGAAAGCGAAACTCTTGATTATGAAAGAGATATAATTTTTTTATATAAAAAAGCTACAGAGTGGGCTGATGATTACTATGTAGGGTATACTGCATTAGATAAGATAGTAGAGAAACTAGGAGCTAAGGTTACTGTATACGATTATGGTACGTTATCTCCTATATATTCTGATTCATTATTATCTGAATATCAGATAGAAACTAGTATATACGTTCAAAAAAGTACTATATTAGATTTAGGGGCAGGATTGATAGGTAATAGTGATTTTCAGGAGTCTACCATTTCAGTAGACTTAGACTTTGCTTATATAAAAGACTACATAAGAGACTATTACGTTCACGACCAGCAATCGGCCTCAAGCTCTTGGGTAGTTAATCATAATATGAATAAATTCCCTTCTGTTAATATCGTTGATACAGCAAATGACGATATTATAGGAGAAGTTCGTTACAATAATTTGAATCAAATAACAATAAGCCTAACATCTGCAACAAGCGGTAAGGCGTATTTAAATTAAAAAAAAAATGGCAAAGAAATTTCTTACCAACTTAGACCTCAGTAAAAATCAAATACTGAATGCTGCTATTCAAAATTTAGCATCAGCCCCATCAAGTCCTGTAGCAGGACAAATTTATTACAATACAGCAGATGCTAGAATGTACTTCTGGGATAGTACCGCATGGGTAGATATGAGCGGTGATATACAAGATGTTCTTGGTGGGCTAGGCTTAACAGCATCTACATCAGGAGATGTTATAACATTAGATGTAAATGTAGATAATGCTACAATAGAAATCAATGCAGACACCGTAAGAGTTAAAGACTTAGGAATAGTTACAGCTAAATTAAATGATGGTGCTGTTACTACAATTAAGATAGGCGGTAATCAAGTTACTTATGCTAAAATTCAGCAAGTATCTGATATGAAGGTGTTAGGTAACGTATCAGGTTCTACTGCAAATGTTGCAGAAATTAGTATTATCACAGACGCTACATTAGCATCTGCATCTAATACCAATTTAGCGACTTCACTTGCTATTAAAACATATATAGATTCTATTAATGCTGGGTTAGGTAATTTAGAAGGAGCATGGGATGCTTCTAGCGCATCATTCCCGGTAGGGGCAACCCCTGTTGTTGGAACAAAAGCAGGAGATTATTGGTATGTTAGTGTAGCTGGGACTACAGGTGGAGTGGTTTTTAATGTTGGAGATGTAATTATCGCTAGGATTAATGCAGCGTCAACATCATTAGCTACAGACTGGATTCAGTTAGAAGTAAATAGAGGACAAGCAACCGAAACTGTACTTGGACTAGCAGAAATTGCTACTCAAGGAGAAACTGATACTGGTACTGATGATTTAAGAATTGTTACTCCATTAAAGCTAAAGACCTTACTAGACAATAGAACAGGTGGGTATGCTGCTAATATTGGGAATGGAGCTGCAACATCGTTTGCATTGACGCATGGATTAGCAACAATAGATGTAATTGTAATGGTAAAAGATAACACTTCTTTAGAAGAAGTTATGACAGATATTGTTATAACAAGTGCTACTACAGTAACAATAAACTTTGCATCAGCCCCTGCATCGAATGCATATAGAGTGGTTATAAAAAAATAATAAATGTCAAAAAGATTCTTAACTGGTGTTAATATTACAGGAGGTACAACGCTAATAGGCGTTGTGGATGCTGGAGTTGATACCGATAAGTTTATAGTATTAGACTCTAATGGAGTAATAAAGTATAGAACTGGGAGTGAAATATTAACTGATATTAGCGCTGTTTCGGATTCTAGGATATTGACCATAAATGGGACTGCATATGATCTAACACAAAATAGAATCTGGACCATTAATAACGCTTCATTAGGAGCTCAACCGCAATTAAACGGAACGGGTTTTGTAAAAATTAGCGGTACTACTATCTCTTATGAT
>Ga0102829_1000355_pt1 | contig 14078 bp, 14 predicted proteins | sample ColrivemetaGS575_FD_84510 | JGI IMG/M metagenome (GOLD analysis project Ga0102829, IMG submission 84510) | Estuarine microbial communities from the Columbia River estuary - Freshwater metaG S.575 | ecosystem: Environmental > Aquatic > Marine > Intertidal zone > Estuary | place: USA: Columbia... | reverse complement strand
ATTTTTTCTATTGTTTTATCATGTTCATCAAGAATATCTTCTATGATGTTATCTATTACATCATATGGCAGCATATGAATATAATTGTCCATATTTATAATAATTTACACTTTCCTTAAATTACAGATTATATAGTTATATAGTTAGTTGAATAGTTGTATAGTTGTATAGTTATATAGATAGATACAATAAAATATTTGAATAGTTTGCGATAAAAGTTCCCATACTATGTAGAATTAATGTAATCGTTTTATAGAATTTAACATTATCATCAAATATATAAGGGTTAAGATTCCACGATAAGATGGCAAATAAATAATATATTAGTGCTGTAGCAAGAATAATAATATAATAACGAAATTTTTTAGCATCCATATTTGAATATGCGTAATAAACCGAGAAGTATAGGGCTAATTGAACTGCTATAATATCTATATACATTCTTGTTTTTTCTTCAGTATTAGACCAAAAATATACAGAAGTAATAAAAACGATAAGTGCCGGAATACTAATATAATATTTTCTTAAATATACTGCTGTAAGAAATGCAAATAATGTTGTTAGAGCAACAAGAAGCATATATGTATTCATATTTTAGTTAATACTAAGAAAAATATTATATAATATTATAATATGTTATTTTATTTTCCGTATAAGCACCAAAAAAATAGAGTATATAAATGTAAGATTAATGATTATACCGAAATAGATATATTGCGGAATTGGGTAATCGCACAAAATCCTGATAATAATAGTTCATCTCATTGGTGGTATAGTGAACTACCTGCTGATATATCTTTACTATATTCTAAGATAGCGTCTGATAAAAATATAATAAATATGTTCTCAAAAAATGCGAAAAATATGAATATAGATATCATAAATAATATGAATGAAATATATGTAACAGCACCGCAAAAAGTTATTTCGACCGAAGTTAATAATACATCAGATAAAATATTTTACACTAGACATATAGACGGCCCGTATTTTTTATTTCCATTTGCTTCTTGTTATCGTATTATACTCGGGTTAGATGATAACAGTAATGTAGTCACATGTTTTAATATGATACCGCAAGATACTGTTGTTAAAAAAGGAGATGTAGTAGCATTTGATTATCATAGAGAACCACATTATATATATAATAAGAATAAGGAAATTACAAATAATCATCGTGTAATATTAAAGATTCATTATTGTATTTATCCGCAATGGGCATATTATTTTGGGAAAATATTGAGCGCATTATCTATACAATATAATAGAGGCTTTAGGAATCTATTTTTATTTACATTGAAAACTGAAGAGAAATACAAAAATAATATAGCGTATTTAATGATATTATCTACACGGATATTTCATGATATTGAATATTATATAGGTTATAATAATATATCTTTCGCATCCATTATGTATTACATAGGATACCTGACACATTATAATATATTTTTATTAGGCTGTCTACTAATTCATTATGCACGTAAAACTATATATGTTCCTGAAAATTGTAAAAACGTAGCATTAAAACGTGATATTAAATTTTATTATGTAATATATTCTTTTCAAATCTATTATATATATTATACATATCTATTATTCTTACAGCATACATATTATACTAATGCTTTACTTTTCATATATGTAATAAACGATTTGAAATATTTATATGAACTAACATAAATCATCTTAGATATATTAGCAGTAAATATTTTTTAATTTTATTATATTAAATATATCTTATAATATCTAATTATATAATATTCTAATATAATAGATATTATATAATTAACACATTTTAATATGAATCCAACTCAAAGAAATAACACAAATTTTCGTTACTCATCAGCAATATGTATTACACCAACCGAAAAGAAAAATGAGACAATACTATTATAAAAAATGATTTGTGTATTACCATAGAATATTATTAGAAAAATGTGCGTTTATGATGGGTGTAAAAATTGGACTGGTTTTAATTTTGAAGGATTAAAGGCAAAATATTGCTCAGTTCATAAAGAAGATGGAATGGTTGATGTTAAAAATAAAACATGTATTTATGATGGATGTAGAAAACAACCAGCATATAATTGTGAAGGAGAATTGAAAGGAATATATTGTACTACTCACAAAAAAGAAGGGATGGTTAATGTTAAATCAAAATTATGTATTCATATAGGTTGTAAAACAATCCCTTGTTATAATTTTGAAGGAGAAAAAAAAGGTTTATATTGTTCAGTTCATAAGAAAGATGAAATGGTTAATATAATAGATAAAAAATGTAAATATAAAGGGTGTAAAACAATTCCTCGTTATAATTTTGAAGGCAATAAAATAGGAATATTTTGCTCCGTTCATAAGGAAGGAGGAATGGTTGATGTAAAACATAAAAGATGCATGTATATAGATTGTAAAACACGACCAACATTTAATATTGAAGGACAAACAAATGCGTTATATTGTGCTACTCATAAGGAAGATGATATGGTAAATGTGTTAGCAAAAACATGTATGTATGATGGATGTAAAATCCAACCTACCTTTAATATTGAAGGAGAAACAATAGGATTATATTGTGCTACTCATAAGAAAGATGGGATGGTTGATGTTAAAAATAAAACATGTATTCACGATGGATGTAAAACAATACCATTCTTTAATATTGAAGGTGAAATAAGAGCATTATATTGTGCTATTCATAAGAAAGATGGAATGGTCGATATAAAAAATAAACCTTGTATATATGTAGGTTGTAAATTAATACCAACATATAATTTTGAAGGATTAAAAGCAAAATATTGTTCAGTTCATAAGAAAGATGGAATGGAAAATGTTAAAACAAAAACATGTATTCAAGAAGGTTGTAAAACAATACCTATTTATAATTATGAAGGAGAATTGAACGGAGTATATTGCTTAGTTCATAAAAAAGATGGAATGGTAAATGTAAAATCTAAAAAATGTATTCACGAAGAGTGTAAAAAACAACCAGCATATAATTATGGAGGAGAATTGAACGGGGTATATTGCTTAGTTCATAAAAAAGATGGAATGGTAAATGTAATATCAAGAACTTGTATTCACGATTGGTGTTCTAAAATCGTAGGGTATAATAATAAATACGAAGGATATTGTTTAAGATGCTATATATATACCTTTCCTGACAAGCCAGTCACAAGAAACTACAAGACAAAAGAGAGGGCAGTTGTAGAGTTTGTTTGTGAAAGATTTCCAGAACATACTTGGATTACTGATAAAAAGGTTAATGATGGCTGTTCTATGCGAAGACCTGATATATTATTAGATTTAGGATATCAAGTGTTAATCATAGAGATTGATGAGAATGCTCATCAAGATTACGATTGTAGTTGTGAGAATAAGCGTATTATGGAGCTATCACAAGATGTAGGACACAGACCTATTGTATTTATTAGATTTAATCCTGATAGTTATAGAAAGGGAACTATAAAAATACCTTCGTGTTGGGAACAAAATATGAATGGTATTTGCGTTGTTAAATATAAAGAAGACTGGGAATATAGATTAAACACGCTCGAAACACATATAAAATACTGGACTTCGATAAATAATAGCACAAATAAAATAATAGAGACTATTCAATTATTTTATGATACTTAAAAAAATAAATAATATATAATAACTACCAAAATAAAGAGAGAACATTTAACAAATTACCTAAAACATAGTTTTAAGATATTTAAAAATAAATAGTATTGTCTCATTTTTCTTTTCGGTTGGTGTAATTCTAAAGATATTGATTATCTAATTGGTCTTATAAAAATAAATAATAACATCAGTATTGATGATAATTTAAAATATATGAAATCTTTAGCTAAAATTTCATCATTTAATTGCCGACCTTATATTAATAAATATATCGAAAAAGAAGAGAGAGATAGAAAAGAAGAGAGAGATAGAAAAGAAGAGAGAGATAGAAAAGAAGAGAGAGATAGAAAAGAAGAGAGAGAGAAAGCGAGCGAGAGAGAGAAAGCACGACATACAAACATTTTATATAATAACTCATCGCCAGAAGTATCATCTGAAAATTTCCATAAAAATTTAAAATATTTAATGGAATTAAATACAGATAATACAGATAATAATGCGATATATATAGAAATAAGTAATGATAAATCAACTGAAAACCTTGATGAATATAAAACTTTAAAAGATATATTTGCAGATTTAGATTTATTAAAAGATGAAAATATAGGAAAGGTAATTAAAATACAATACGATACTTATTTTGGTAACGAAGATAAATATAATAATAAAACAAATTATAAATATATATATATAAAAAAAAATAATGAGGATTATATCTTAATAATAATAGATCTTATTAATGATGGAAATTATGAAAATTATGAAAATTATGAAAATTATAAGATTATTTGGAATAGGTTTAAATATATATATATATCTGTTAATAATTTTGATATAGAAAATATAAATAAGTTTGATTTTAAATCAAATGAAACAGAAGGAGGCTATAAAAAATCTTCAAAATTTAAAACGAAGGAAGTTCTTGGTAAATTAAGGCGTGTGTATAGAATTCCTAATTCTAAAAAAGAACATATAAAGCACAAAGGAAAACTTATTACAGTATCTGAGTATAAGATACTTATGAAATTAAAAAATAAGAGATAAATTTTATTATATAATTTTACATGTTTATATTTTACGTAAATGTCTAGATATAAGAGCAAGAGCACTAATATCAATCTTATCGGGTAATTTTTTTAGCATAGATATTTTTTTTTACTTTTAATGTTATTTGTCGCGACTGTATCATATGATAAAACTATAGGGATATCTTTAATATTTAAGGGCATTATATAAATTATATTTAGTGATAAAAATAAGGGATATATTAATCATTTTTTTATAGATATTCTTTAATAATTATCAATCATATTTAATAAGTTTATCTAAGAAGTTTTGAGAGGCTTCAGTAGTTAATTTATAATTCTTTAATATATATAAAATAGTTCGACATTCTACTTTAGTAATTGTTCCGCCATCAAATATTTTAGTAAGTAATTTATTAGAATCATCTATAGATATTCTTCCATCACCTTGACCTTTTATTAACTCATCAGCCATATTTAATAATCCAGCATCAAAATTTAAACCATCAATAATTTTATAATAACTGACCTTATTATCCATTTATTATAATAAGAGAAAACTTTTGAACAAAAACTAACACAAAATATATCTTACAAAGTATTACATATACTATTTATATTATAACTATTATGATATTATTTATACTATAAAAATTGATTTATAATATAAATATATATTTTAATTATATATAAATGGATAATATACCAAAGTTTAAATTTATTGACCTCTTTTGCGGAATAGGCGGTTTTCATCAGGCAATGATATCTTTTGGCGGAGAATGTGTTTTGGCATGTGATATTGATAAGAATTGTAGAGAAGTATATGAAAATAATTATAATATCACGCCTTATCCTGATATTACAAAGTTGAAAACAGAAGATATCCCCGATTTTGATGTATTGTGCGGAGGATTTCCATGTCAAGCATTTTCACATAGTGGCAAACAATTGGGTTTTGAAGATACGCGAGGAACATTATTTCGCGATATAGTACGTATATTAAAAGATAAACGGCCTAAATATTTTATTCTTGAAAATGTTAAAAATCTTAAAGGACATGATTCTGGAAAAACTTGGAATGTTATATATAATGCTCTTATGGAGGTAGGATATCTTACTTATGATAAACCAGTCGTAGTTAGTCCGCATATGCTAGGTATTCCGCAACATCGCGAAAGAGTATTAATAATTGGAATTCGTAAAGATATTATATTAAAAGACTTGCCTATATTACCTACCCTAAAACCTTCTGTTAATGTTTGTATTTCATCTATTTTAGAAACATCCATTGTAGATGACAAATATAGTTTAAGCGAATTAGATAAAGAATTGCTTAATAAATGGGAAGAAGTCGTACAACATTTCAAGAAAAATAATATAAAAATGCCAACATTTCCATTATGGACTGATTATTGGGATAGTGAAATTTTATATAATGATTTGCCAGAATGGAAACAGAAATTTATTAGACAAAATCAAGAATTTTACAATAAAAATAAGGAGTTTTTAGAATCTTGGTTATATTCCGCAAGAAAATTAAAAGGTTTTAATGGATCAAAAAGAAAATTTGAATGGCAATGTGGTTCATTTCAAAATAATGATAGCATTTTTAAATCATTGTTTCAATTTCGTCCTTCTGGTATTCGTGTTAAAAGAGATAATTATTCGCCCGCATTAGTTGCTATGTCTCAAATTGTATATGTTGGTGAAAAAAATAGAAAATTAACGCCACGAGAAGTAGCACGTCTCCAAAGTTTCCCTGATACTTTTAAACTTCCTTTATCTAATTCGGTAGCCTATAAACAATTTGGGAATGCAGTAAATGTAGAAGTAGTAAAATGGGCTACCAAAATATTATTTAGTATTGATATAATATGATATTTGTTATTCAAAAGCATTTAGAATTTTGAATTTATATGTTGGAAATTCTGTGGGAAATTCTAATACCATATTTTCTCTAATACTTTCTTTTAGCATATTATATAGTTGTTTAGTATCAATAAGGCTATTTGTCTTATTATTTGAGGATAGCGTTACATTATTTTTACAATATTTATGAGAGATAATATAGATTCCTGCTTTAATAGTAGTAGAATAGTATTTAGAATCTTTTTCTTCTTGTGTTGCTCCTTGTGGCTCAGTTTTCCACCATTGACACGATTTCAAATTTATTATCATTATGTCGGTTTCAAATCTTTCATGCTTCTTAGAATCATCGCCATTTTTACTCCAATCTAAAGCAATTGTAGATTTTCCATTAATTTTTTTAATTGAAATAGGAATATTTAATATTTTACAATCACTTTCTCCTTTATGACATGCTTCATAACTTTTGATGATATTTGTTAAATATTCTGTTAAAAACATATCTATAAGCATTCCTCCACTCAGTCCAGAACCTGAATCTCCTTTTAATACATCGCTTACAGCATTCATCTTTGCTAACATATCGCACAAAACATCATGAGTTAAATATTTTTTTAATTCATTAAAAATAATATGTGTAGTATGAGAATCATCTTCCAATACCTTATCGTCTAATATCGTTGTCTTATCTAAGCGATTCATGTTGTGAACTTTATATCTATATATATGGGTCAATTTTTATTTTTTTGATACAAATTTTGACAGAGGGTAATATAGAAAACATATATTAAAGTTCTATAGAAACTAAGGATTTTGCAATAGGTGTATTAGTTATAAATTCGCTAATTGCATAATAAGTAATAGCAAGCATAGCCAAGCGCCCATTATTCAACTCTTTCAATTCCAATTCACTCTTATTTTTAACATTATTTGTAGTATAAATATTTAGCGGGTCAAATCCCAAATCTCCAGGTATGCTATCTATGTTATAATTTTTGGCAATACTGGTAGAATCAAGGGTCGCTGTAAATATAATGATTGCCATAAAAAATACAGGGTTAATTTTATCAAGACCTCCATTCAACAATGAGGGAACTTTTCCACTGGATGTAAGCAAATTTTCTTTATTCATTAGATTAGAAATATAGGGGTGGTATATTTCTGCCAATGGCCATCCTACACTTCCCAACATTGCGAGTCTTCCGTGTTTAATCTCGGCTTCGCGGTATCTTCGCAGAGTACTAATATTAGTAGAACAATTTAGAGGATCAAAACCCTTATTGCCTATAAAAACAGATGCTTCTCCATCTGCTAAAATAGAGTTCTTGTCAAGAAGTCCAAAATTAATAGCATTTCTTACAAATAAATTACCTCCGTTTCGCAAACCGAATTTTTTAATATCGAGTAATCTTTTGAATTCCAAATAATCAATTTCATTATCATTATTAACATCGGCAATATCCATATAATTATTTTTTCCATAATAAAACTCCAGTTCAGAAATATCTAGTTTTCCTGATTTATCAATATCAATATTGTTAAATGCATTAATATTAATATCACTATCTTCTTTTTTAGATAGAATTACATAGCGATTATTATATTTTTGCGAAGCATACGAAATTTTAGCATTTTTGAGAAAAGAAGGATAGGACGAAATAGTGAAACAGTTAGTATAATAGAACAAAGTTGCTAATATAAAATATCTAAACATAATATTATGATATATAATATGTTTATTCTTATATCTTTTACACCACAAATATGATATTTTACATATTATATATGATAGTCTGGTTATATTTATTATTATATATCTTTTACATTATATTTATTATATTATATACCATATATATAGTTAAAAATTGATATAATTGATATATAATATAAATAATATAAGCAAGGGTTAAGATTAATAATGACTAGAAGTTTTAGTGAATTATCTTATAAACTGACAAGTGAATTTTCGAAGGATATTAAAAAGAATGGTGGAATATATTTTACACCTCCTGATACTGTTAACAATACTCTAGATATAATTCAAGAGTATTCTAAATATACATGCGAATGGAATGGTAATATTTTAGAACCTTCTTGCGGTTCTTGTGAATATGTTAATGAATTATGTAAAAGATTTCCTCAAGCCTCTATAACGGCTATTGAATATAATAAAAAAATTTACGATTCAATAGTAAATTTAAAAACAGATAAATTGAATATTATAAATGCGGATTTTATATTATATGACAATGAATATAATATAAAATATGATTTAATTGTCGGTAATCCGCCGTATTATGTTATGAAAAAAGGAGATATTGCTAAAAAATATTATGAATATTTCGAAGGCCGTCCTAATATATTTATAATATTTCTCATAAAATCTCTTAAATTATTAAAATCAGGGGGAATATTAAGTTTTATATTACCATCAAACTTCTTAAACTGTTTATATTATGATAAAGCACGTAAATATATATCAACGCATTTTAAAATAATAAGTATTACTTATTGTAATGATAAATATATAGAAACTCAACAAGAAACTGTATTATTTATTGTAGAAAAGGTAGATAATGAAGAATTTAATAATAATGAATATATTATAAAAATTAAAGATTTTACTATATTTGGGGTTAAAAAAAATATTGATATATTAAAGAAATTATGTGATAATTCTTATTGTTTGTCTGATATAGGTTTTAAAGTGAATGTAGGTACTGTTGTATGGAATCAGTGTAAAGATATATTGACAGACGACAAAAGTAAAACACGTTTAATATATAGTGGCGACATTAAATATAACAAATTAATATATAAAAAATACACAGATGATAAAAAGAAAAATCATATATTAAAGAGTGGTATTAAAGAGCCTCTGCTTATTATTAATAGAGGTTATGGTGTCGGAAATTATAATTTTGAATACTGTCTAATATCTAGCGATTATTATGATGATTGTGAAGAGTATTTAATAGAAAATCATTTAATATGTATAAGATATTGTACATCAATTAATAAAGAGGCACTTATTGAAAAATATGAAAATATAATAAAATCTTTAAATGACAATAGGACGCGCGAATTTATTAAAATATATTTTGGAAATAACGCAATAAATACTACAGAATTAAATTATATATTACCAATATATAACGAAGAATTATCATAAATATCATAATAATATCATGATATTTGAAAAGCAGGAAATGCTATTCCGTTACCATTTTTCCAACGAAGTAATATATCTATTTGTTTTCCTGAAGCAGAATAAGCGATATATTTGAACTTATCTGGATACTTCTCCCATCTAACTAATTCATAGTCGCTTAAATTTACTATTTGTTTGTGAAATTTATTATTTTTATACAACATATATATTTTATTTTTTTGAGTTTCTTTTAGATATTCTGTAAGTGCTACAATATTAAGGTCTGTAATATTTATAAAATTCTCTCTACTAATTTTATCAAGGCTATTGGCTAAATTATAGAAGTCTATGGCGTATTTATTTCCAGTATATTGACTACTTTTATTACATCCTTGATAATAAATATCTTGAAAATATTTCATACATTTAGGTTTATTACCATGTATTTCTTTGAGATAAACATTTCGATTTGGATATTTATTATCGTCGGATGATATAAGTTTACACAGATAATTATCGTAATAATATTCTTCATATGAACGAGATAAATATTTATTTGTCTTTACGGGAGATACAAATTGTGGAGCATCATTTATATTTTCAGCATTAAATTTAAGTTCTATATTGTATTCTGTATTATTAACAATTATAGTAAAATCATAATTATACTTACGTCCACCACGATGTATCAATGCTATAGAATTTATATTAGTATGAATACCTATTAAATCATAAATATATTGTTCAATACTTTTTTTTAGATTAGCCCATCTTCTTGAATATTTATAGTATTCGTTTGGTATTTTATTATTTATTATAGCACCAATAATATTTTCTCGAGTTTTATTATTTTTATCATTATCTTTTTTTGAAGATACTATGAATGCGTTAATATCCTTGTATATTATCTTAAATATTTGTTTTTTTATTTGATAATTAATACATGGTAAATTATTCAGTTTATTGAGATATTTCTTAAATACCATTGTCATATAGAATAGTATGTTAGTATTATAATCATTTTTTACTATATTGAATGTAAAAAATATTTATCAAATAATCAGGGTTGTATAATCAAGAATAAATTTTACATATAGATAAATCATTTTATAAGAATATATAATATTGAATATTCCAGGCTCTCTAATAATATCATAAATTGTAAGGAGAAAAACAAAAATATAAAAATATAAAATACAGAAAGATACGAATATATATACTATATAAGGATGTGTAGGCATCTTAGAATACATATACATCAGCAAGGATAGTGTTCTTTACATCCTCGGGGAAGTTTTCAGGAATTATCTTGTTGATGTATAGCGAGATGGTTTTCATTATTTCGAGTTCTTTTTCTAAATCGCACAATTCTTTCTCAATACAGTTTGATTCGTTATTTACGAACTCGGCAATAAACTCTTCATCAATCAAATCATCGTTAATCATAGTAGTATCTTCTATAAAGTGCATATTGTTGCGAATATTAGTGTCCGTCGATAGTTTATATGACATTGCCGGATATTCTGACATATAGGTGTTTTCACAATCATAATATTTATTGATGTACAGATTTTTCCAGATTGTTCTTTTGCGAATACCATATCCGCGTTCATCTTCGAATAGCCGATATGAATTTTCTGTGAGCATTATACTAATTATATATAACTTGTACAATACTTCATATTCTTTTATCTTCTCTTCTGTCATCACAAATAACAGATGAGCGTAATTATATTCTGAACTCTCATAAACATTTATGATACCCTTATCTTTAATGAAGATAAGGCAACGGGCGCGACGATTGCTATGATAATCGTAGCAAGTGTAATACATTTTGGTTGTGTTTTGCTTGACTGGTTTCTCTTGGCTGTTGTTGACAGGGGGTCGTTTACGACTTGCTGGTGGCTTTGAAACAGAGGAAACTTAAGAAGGGCTTTTTAAGGCTTTTCGTATGGCTCAATCTATTTGGTGGGCAATTATTATTCTTAGTCTGTTTATCATTTTTTACAGTATTAGTTTATTTTTAGAACATTTTATGAATCTTTATTCATATATAATAAAAGGGATTAAATGAACAAAATAAAAAATATATATTATACATATATGCTTATAGACATATCATAGTTTTTCAAAGATCATATTTGTCAAATCGTCAGGGATGTTATCAGGAATAATATTTTTCATATAGATAGAATACATCGCCAAATTTTTAGTATAATCTTCGCAGATACTCAAATCTTTTTCAAGTTTATATATTTCATCTTCAATCAGTCCACATAGCAATTTAGGTTTAATTATTTTAACAGAATATATAATATTCATATTTTGTGAAATATGATCTTCACACGATAGAATATATGACATTTTAGGATAATTAGTCATATAAGTGTCAAAACAATCATAATATTTTGTTATGTATAAATTTTTCCAAATGCTTTTTTTGCTAATACAATATCCATATTCATCTTTATTTAATTTTGTAGAATCTTCTGTTAATAAAATGCTTGTAATATAAATTTTATATAAAATAGGATATTTCTCTATATCCTCTTCTGTAATAACAAATAAGAGTGTAGTTTCATAATCATAATCGTCATCATTTATGTTAGAATACACATTAATAATGTTTTTATCTCTGATAAAAATTATAGAATTTATAATACTGTTGCTATAATAATTATAGCAAGTGTAAAGCATTATTAAGTTGTAGTTTATAACAAAGCGTATTTGAATACTTATTAGTGTTTTCGGATGGCTCTATCAAATTGTTTTGTAGGTAATAAATATAACCAAATATAATAATCAATTTTTTTGTGTAATTTATTATTACACGACAACATTTTATCCTAAAAAAAAAATATTAGGTAATTTGTTGACTATAATATAATATCAGCGATTCCTCCTCGCGGATTCTTAACAGATTGTCTTCTCATATTATATTATGATAGCGATTATATTTACCTCTTACAATAATTGACTACACTATATATCAGCGATTCCTCCTTGCGGATTCTCGACAGATTGTCTTCTCATATTATAGCGCGATAGTAATTATAATCACCTCTAACATCTAATTAACCCATATTTTAGTAAGATTGCGAATTAAAATAATAAAATATAATAATCAATTTTTATGTTTTTTTAACAAATTATTCTATTATGTAATATTTAGCATATTGTTTCTTACAGTATTTTACTGCTTCTTTACATTTTATTAGTCGCCGTTGTTTTTATAAGCACTTTTTATTTCATCATAACTTGTGTCTATACAAAAATAAAATGCTTTATATAATTACTATAATATTTTATTAAATTATATACTAAATGTTTATATATTACACCGACCGAAAAGAAAAATGAGACAAGAATATTATAAAAAATATAATAATTTTGTTATTCATCTTTTATATCGGTGTAAATGATCGCATTTAAGCGACTAACTACAATTTGACGGCACTATTGCGGTTTGTAGTTTTTGTAAATCAACTCCTCTTTTATATCTTTCTGGTCGTTCATCATATTCTATATAATAGTTAAAAACTTTTTGAATATTTTTACAACCGTTTTTATCACGATTGATACAACCATTCCGTTTATTTTCCATTTTATATGTTAGGATAGAATGCATCTTTCGCTCTTTATTTCTTTTATCTGGTAGATAAAGATTTTTACTTAATTCCTCAGTCTTGTAATTTAGACACAAAGTTCTATATTCATCTATGTTATAAACCTTAAAACGCTCTTGTAATTTTCTTTTTAATGATAGATTGGGTGTAAAATTCTCTATATTTATTTATATTACAACTTTTAGAATTATATAATGATAATTCATTCTTTTTTGATGTAATTTCTAATTCATCTCTATATTTTTTAAGAATGTTTTGATATTTTAGTCTTTTGGTTTCATTTACTCTATATAATATACTACAATCAAATAAAATTACAAGAAAAAATTAAGAAGTAAATACTATCCTGAAAAGAAAGAAGGACAGGAGAAAGAAGATTTAGAAGTTTTTTATAATAAATTAAAGTGTTTTAGGTATGACAAAACTATATGTTTAGATGAAACTTCTATTTATCTAAATATGAAACCATCATATAGAAGAAGTAAAAGTTGAACAAGAGTAATAGATAAAACTTATAAATATCCTTATAAAAGATATAATCTATTATTTGCTATTACTGCTAATAAAATAGTTGATTATGTATTATACAAAGACATAAAAGGAGGGTTAAAAACAACTAATATAATAAATTTTTATAACAATAGTATTAAAGATAAATATAAAAACTATTTAATTATAATGGATAATGCTGTTATACATAGGTCAAAAATAATAAGACAAATAATAGAATAAAGTAATAATAAATTATTATATAGTGTCCCATATCATCCAGAAACAAATGCT
>Ga0102829_1000351_pt1 | contig 14135 bp, 3 predicted proteins | sample ColrivemetaGS575_FD_84510 | JGI IMG/M metagenome (GOLD analysis project Ga0102829, IMG submission 84510) | Estuarine microbial communities from the Columbia River estuary - Freshwater metaG S.575 | ecosystem: Environmental > Aquatic > Marine > Intertidal zone > Estuary | place: USA: Columbia... | reverse complement strand
TTTGCCATCCATAGGTACGAATTGGGCAAGCGCATCATCTGCACGTATGACCTGCCCAGTCGAAGTAGGATAAATCAGGATAGCCTTGGAGGTTAGCTGGCTGCCCAAATAAATATATCCGGACGTTGGCAGCCCACCACTCGTATCTGCCAGAACCCTGACCTTAGCGGTACCGTTCCCCGACCATACCTTGCGGAGGTCGTCCCACATTAGATCGACTGGCCCCGCCTTGAGCTTATTGGATTCGTGGCCATTGCCAGTCAAAACGCCCTGTGGAGCAACACCACCGTTAAAAAGATCTGTGCCGTACCCAATGACTGTGACGGGTCCACGCAGCCCCATGCTGCGTCCTTCAAATGCGCCATCGCCTGCGCCCTTATATGTATTGATTTCGCAAGGACTGCCATCCGACTGTTGATAGGTCACGACGGCAACGTCAGTCCAGTATGGGTAGGCGACAGTGTTTAACTCGTAACTGGTCATGACGCCAGGCACAGCCGCCATCGGCATTTCTACTTTTGGCAATAGCGTATTGTCAGGCAGACTGCGATATTGAATACCATGCTGTACGCTTGAATAATTAGTATTGTACACTGGGCTGCGATAGGGGCGGAATAAAGCGTCTTGACTGACGACAGCGCGATTGGCATATGCCTGGCCGTCAAAAGCAGCAGTGTTAGCCATCAGTTCATGAAGTGGCGCCGTTTTCACATTGACGCGCATACCTGGACCTTCAGGACTGACAAATCCAGCTATGCACTCATGTGGTGTTTGCACTCGGTGAAATTTGTCGAATGCGCCGGCAGCCATCGCGAGAGAAGCGTCTCCGATTGAGGCGCGAGCCACACTCTGTTGGACTCGGGCGGCATCCACTTGCAGCTTGTACAAGTTGCGACGAAGCTGAAGAGAAACCTGACCCGTCTTACGAAGTCGGTCTATCATCTGGCGAGGAACGACGCCAAATCTGGGCGAGTAGTTCTGGAAACTGTAGGTCGAGGTGATACCAGACATGCCAAAATTGATCTGAATGGAAGTCACGGCTGGGCCGTTTGCTTGAAGGGTCTGCCCCAATGAAGTCGACGGAAAACCAGGCAGGGTAATCGAACCATTCTCTGTCAGGGCAAGTTGACTGGAGCCGTCGAACAAGCGGGCGAGAGCCACCTGGTTCATCACTGACTCAGATCCATAGTTCCATGGTACCAATGCAGTATCAACTTCGACACGAACACGACCTGGGACTGAGGAATAGGTCCAAAAAGGACCATAAGTGTAGCGGTTACTTTTTAGCGGGATGGCAAATGCTGACGGGTAGACGGGCGGAGGACTCATCCGTGTTTTGGAAGATTCCGCATTCACCTGATAAAAATTGATTGGAGTTCCCAGCACCGTGCTCACCACAGAATGATCGCCGAACGGATCGAACGCTCGAGAAAAGATAGGCGTTTGAACAGTAACGCGTACAAGCGGCCCACCAGCGTACAGGATTGGCTCATAGACGATATAGCCGGCAAATGGCGAGACCGTGTAGGGAGTGACAATCGAGGGATAGCGCATCGTTTCAATTCGGTCGCTAACCGAAGCCTTGCCGTATACGCCAAGACTATCAAATATGGTGTTCTGAGGATCCTCGATTTTGGCGTTGTTGGTCGTTAGCCGCTGGAACGTGTAAAGAGCGAACGGCTCAAACTTGTTCTGCTCGTCAGTAAACTGAGACGCAGCCAAGGGCGTAAGACCAAGGGGGGCAGAATCAATTTCCGCAAAAGCCGAACGCACAACATCAAACTCATACCGAAGATTAAGAGTTCCAGAAGTCGTGAACGGACTACTTGGGTTGATCGTAGCCTGAGATATACCCAAGCTGACGACGAACTCTTTACCCATATGTTGTTGTCCTATCCCCGACAACCACTGAAAAAATCGGCGTCTTAGCTCAGATCGGTCGTAAGTAGCCTCCAGTGAGCGTGCTACCAGAGCAATTGGATTGGTCTGGACTTGATCTCCCACATTAAATCCGCTTAGGTAGGTTTGGCCGGTGCGATTAGATGCGAAACCTGTCATGGCAAAGAAAACGTCGGGGCGATACTGCTCGATAAATTCCATCCATGAGTCAATGCCAGCAAGGGCAAATTGAATTTCGAGAGTCGAGCAGAAGTAATAACTTCCTCCGATGACATCCTCTACCCCCTGAGCGTAAAGATTCATCATTTCGACTGGATAATTGATCGTGCCGCCGCCAGTCCGGGAACGCAGGACCATCACTCCAGGATGTCCCAGAATCATATTTTTGCCGGCGTCATACCCCCAGAACGAGCGAAAGTTGGTTTTGCTGAACATGCCTTCGCGCGGACCGCCGACAAGCATAGCCGCTGTCTGGTGCCCCTGAGCCATTTCGATGCCATACTCATTTGAAACGGCGTTCGTGCCAGGCGTGTTAACTATGGCTCCGATCGTCCCAAGTACGGGAGCAAATTTGCGTGAAATAGTACGTATTTTGATCGAATAGCCGACCAGCTCGACGACAAAATCGTAGCCAGAATCTTGGCAGATCTTGGAGATGACATCAAACAAACTTACGACATAGCTGCCCTCGATCCGATAGTAGGGGTCGGGGACTGGCAATTCAGACAAATCAAGGGAATAGAAAATACCGTTGGGAAACTCAAAACTGCTCACTCCCCAGCACATGGGTCCGCCGTAGGGTGTTTGGAGGGGTTGATTTATTATTGACAACAGGGCTGAAAAGAAGGTTATCCAAGGCATACCTATGTCGTCCTGGCCTGAAAAACCGAAGCCAAACGACTCCAAATAGCCATAGACGTTGACTATGTTCCCCACCCCCATAGGAACAGCCCCAGGGTACTGACCGATAATAACCTGGGTAGCTTGTAGGATCTCGCGCGGATCGGTAATAACTACCTCATAGGTAAGTCCAGACGTCGCCTTCTTCTTGATGATCTTGGTAAGAATCCCCCCGAAGTAAAAGGTTCCACAACGGAACCTCATGGGGTGCGAGACTGTGGCGGGGAAGTCATTGTATGTGTAGTCAAAGTTGTCACCCTCCTTGACTAGCGTCAAACTGAGAGAGCTGCCAGTGTCCCCCCAAGACACGCTGGAGCTTGCCGATTGGACATAAAATCCATTCAGCGTTCGGTTATTGGATCCGTAGAAAATAGATGGGTCGGCCATTGTTTAGTTGCCGTAAGCATAGGTAAGGGAAAGTTGGTACTTGCCCGTGAAGGGATTGAAATTTTCCGTCACCTTGTCGAGGAAGATGGCGGAGGCCGTTGGGTAAAGTCCGATGGACGAAATGTAAGCCACTACCGTATTACGAGAGGGCCGAGTGGCCACGCCGTTGACCGCGTTGACCGTAATATCCACGGTGATATCTCGCGTCTTCTTCGTGCTCGACCCAAGGTTCTGATAAACTGGTCCGTTTATGCGACCCAGCACATCGATAGCAGCATAAGTGCCAGTACCGCCATTATCAGTGTAAGTGACATCCACCATCCTGGCGTTGGGGATGGATCCCGGAATCGGCTTGGAGGTGAACTCCAAGGTATAAGTGATAGTGCCTGCGATCTTATTGTGACCAATTGTGACCTGAATCGGTGGTGCAGTGAGCGACGCACTTGTGCGTTCGGAAGCTCTCGTCCTAAAGTGGGCGTAGTTGTTTGCGATGAGCTGGTCAACCTTCGTTTTGGCGGCATTATAGCGAACAGACGGCGACACAAAAGCCGCCTCGGTGACGGACCTTAACCCAACAATGGTCCCCTCTATAGAGACGGTGATAACGGCGCTTTCGGCCGAGTCACGAACCTGCACTGTGTACTCCTCGAGTGCGGGGATCAGGCCACCAGCGGCTGAAGAACCAAGGCTGTCTGGATTGACTGTCGCCAGGTCGGCCAAAGTCCATGTCTCGGTAACAGCGAAGCGGCCGCCGGCCTCATTGCTTTGAATACTGCGGGTGGCATTGTAGGGGACGACATTAGTGCCGCCGAGTCCGAAGTAGGCCATTTGCGCAGCAGCATTGTTGATCAGTAGGCGGGTTGCAGGATTCGTCGCCAGAGCGGTGTTGTCGCTGACCGAATCATCCCCGCCAATCTTCTTCAGGACCGCCTTTCGTGCAATCTCAAAACCAGGAACCATCCGATTTTCGCCCGTTATCCATCGCGTGGTTGCTTGGGCACTGGCGGTGTGCGTCAGCGCGTAGGTCCGAAGATTTTCATCCGGCTCGATATTCCATTCTTCCTCAACGCCTATATCGTCTTCATTATCAAGCCCCAGGGTGTTCATGCCGACCTTAACAAAGTCAGCCTCGAGGTTGATAGTATACTCAAAATAGTCTGTCCATGGACCCTCGGGAATCTCTATCGATTTTAATCTAGGGTAACATACAATCGAGGAGGTGGCGCCAGAGGCATCCCAAGGCGTGACCTGAAGTGAAGTGCGAGCCGTTTCAGCCAAGGGTGTGGGTGGCTTAAACAAATTATTCAACTGACCGATCTTCTGTTGGAGATTGGCTTGCCGATTATTACCGGACACGTTGGTGCCAGCAGCATTATTCAGCGTGATCAGGTCGTTTGTACTGGTGCCCGCGGCGTCGAGGATGCCCCCCTTAGCCACGAGCATGCGCCCCCTCAGCGTGATATTGAACAGGTAGCGCTTAACCCTCCCATCCTCAAAACGGTCGATCTGCGTGCCGATCGACACGAAAGGAGCGGGAGATATGATCTTCTCTTGGCCCTGCTGGCCGTACAATACCGGCATCAGAAACCCTCCGATATCAGGGGAAGGGCGCTAGTAGTCGCGCCTGTACCTGCTGTCACAAGCGTGACGAATTCGTTCAGCCCAAGAGGACCTTCTAAGTACAGTACGCATGAACCGGTAGCCTCCAGAGCATATCCGGAGACGGTCAGCGGCAAAGAAGCAGCTTGCCCCTCCGTGCGCCAAATCACCAGATTGAGCGACGACGTAAAGACTTCACCAGCAAGGAATAGCGACAGACTGCTCCCCATAAGATCCTCGGCTGTTCGTACGGTGTGTAGAGGTAGCGATCCGGATAACCTTTCCCCCCCACCCTCAACGAATAAATTCATGTTCCTCTGAGAGGGGGAAATAGTACATTCGATGTACAGATTCAGGGTTGCGCCGTAGACTTTCCCAGTGACGACGAGAGGCAAGACTTTGGCCACTCCCGACGTGACCCCCAAAGTGTGCAGGGGGAGATACCCCTCCTGGGCATCTGGCTCCTGCACCTTTAGGAATAGGTTGAGTGGTTGCCAACTCAACGACTCTCCGCCAAACCCGAGGACAATACCTCCAGGGGCAGCAAGAATTTCGGAGAGCGTTCCAGTGAAGACACTCATTAAGACCTCTGTTCGACAGGCTGACTGTTGCGAATGGCATCCGCAATCATCGGGCCGAGAGCTTCGGTTACCGCGCGAACAATCGAATCCTGACCCATGATGTTTACCGAGATGTCATTGGCGCCTGATAGGGTTATCTCCTCAGGGATCTTGGAGACAGCCTCATCGAAGCGCGCTACAAACTCGCCGAACGTGCCTACTGATTGGCCGAAGGCGTTGATCGAGTTCGAGAAGCCGGAGAGACCCTGACCAATCTGAGCAGCCGCTTGGTTGAACCGATTGGCAGCATCCATGATGTCGACGGAAGACCCAGCAGCACCTCCTCCAACGATACCACCAGAAGCAAACTTCTGCACCTGATGTTTGGGAATGACAAGCTCCCCAGGCGTCAGCAGGGCCGGAACACTATCATGAGACCCAGTCCCGGGTACGATCCCTCCAGAGGCCATGCCCAGGGGTGTTCGAGGTCGCAACCTTGGCCTCGGTGGTAGTTCTGGCTTTACTTCTTCCTTTGTGCCAGACCGAAAATCATTTACATTTTTATCAAAAGCATTTTTCATTCGTCCCGATATCAGACTGTAGAAATTAGCACCAATCCTGGCCTTGTTTTCATCATCTAGTCCCTCTTCGAGAATATATCCTGCCTTTCGCCCGGCCTCGTACCGGGCGCGATTAAGATTAAACAAATCTTTAGCTGGGTCGGGAGCAAGACCAGGCTTAATGCTATTCGCTACATCAAAGCCTTTAAGGTTGACCATTTGATCATATGCCTGGGCCATGAAAAGAAAACTGCCGCCTTCTTTAGCTTTGCCTTCTTGAACAAGCCTCTTATAGCCAAGGACATCGGTTGCGTTGAATCCAGAAGCAGCCAGATCGTCCATTTGCTTGATCTCTGCATCATTTGGATAGCGTCCGACCAGACCAGCAGCCTGAAGAGCTTCCTTAATAATTCTATTTCGTCCCAACGGAGGAAGCACCCTACTATAGTTTTTTACTGCTTCTGCATTAGGACCACGCCCCGCTAAACCCTCTTCTATTATTTTTATTGCGCTGAAATCTGGTCGCATTTTTTGCTCTCTTTCCCTATCTCTTGCTATGCGATCAGCCTCAGCCTCAGCTTCTTTCTTCGCTCGTTCCGCAGGTGAACCAGGCACGCGCTCTGGCTTGTGTTCTGTCATATGAGCAAATTTTGCTGCTTCAGCTTTAGCCTTTTCTCTCTCCTCTTCAGTCCTTGCATTACGCCGATTGGCTTCCAGGTGATGCTTGTTGGCAGCAGCTCTCGCTGGGTCAAGATCCCAAGCCTTGGTTGCCTCTCTTTTTTCTTCTAGCTTACGATGATGTTCGTTAATTGGGTCACGGTTTTTTTGCTCTCTCTCCCTATCTTTCCTTATCGCCTCGCCAAAAATTTCCTCTTTAAGTGCAGCGAGTGGAGCATCGATTTCGACTCGTGGCCTATCAACATTATTTTGCGCTGGAGCAACAGGAGCAGCGGCAGCAGCCCGCTGCCTAATCTCTTCTTTTCTTTGTGCTGCCACGCGACCAAGTGCTTTCTGGGCCGCACCTGGACCGAACAGAGCGTTCGCCGTGTTCGCAGCGTACCGCATCTGATTAAGTCGCTCCAGAGCCTTACGTCTTTCAAACTTGTCGGCCTTGGTGTCGCGCACAAGCTTCTGTAATTCCTGCGCCTCATCAAAAAACTTGGCCGGATCACTTTCTAAGGTTGTCAGTGCGTCCCCGATCGACTCCTGTTGTCGTCGGATATCTTCCTTGATAATCTCAGGATTATTGAGGACGGAATATAGAGAACGATATTCTGCCAATTCGTCGCGGTCCCGCATCGATGACGGGGACTTCAGTAGCTTGGCTCGCAACTCAAAAAACTTATGACGCATCAACGTGATGTCGTCTTTGTACTTCGCTCGAGCTAGTCGCGCCTCGTTACTCGCGGCTGCGTCGCGGGCCACGATTCTGTCGTTGACGACTTTCTGTACGGCATTTTCTAGTGGATTGAGTTTTCTTTCCTGTTGCTGTGCTTGATTGGCTGGGACTTGGATCCAGGCCATACCTGGTGCCGGAGCCGGCATTGCGGCAAAGCCGCCCGCTGCGCCGCCGACAGCGCCCCCGAACTGAAATCTCGGAAGCTTACCAGTCTTGTTCATACTGTCGAGACGACCATGTCCGATTGCGGCCGCTTGCTTGGGACCAAACACATACTCTCCCGGCATCACCATAGCCGGAACTACGCCACCTGATGCGTAGTGATCCATAGAAGCAAGACTGGAGGCGCCAATAGAATTGACGGAAGACTTACGAACAACGAAGCTGCCTGGGGCCAGGTGCGCATAAACCGAATCAGTGTTGCCGCTCCCGGGAACCACGCCTCCTGAAGCAAACCCGGGAAGCTGTCCCTTGAGGGTTTTTGGATCAGCATTTTTGAAAATTTCAGATGCGGGCTTGGACCTATATCCTAGCAGCATCTCAATAATATTGGCTTCTGTGGCATAGCTGAAAGCACCATTCGCCTTGGCTTCATCTAAATGCTTGGAGACAAACTCAGGATTGACCTGAGCAAATCTCTGATATCGCAAAAATTTTAGTTTGTTGTTGGGGTCGGTAAGTTGATCCAGAGCTTTCTTTCGCCCCTGAATATCCAACTGAGCCAGGAAGAGTGACATCTCAGCAGAATTGACGTCACCATCCCCTTTGTTGATTTTCTCGCCTACGGATGAAGCCCTCGTCAATCTTTCTACAAAGATCTCGGCCGCGGCTCGCTCAAGCGCCGCCATCTTAGGCATATTTTCCACGAGACGTTTGATTTCACCGTGATCAATGTCTTCCAAGTCTTTTCTGAAATGAAGATTGCCGCTTAGCCTTAGCAGCTCCATCTCTCCGCCATTTAGTTTGTTGCCCAAGATCTTACTTTTCATCTGGTCGACAGCTCTGGCCTGGACTCCGGCGGACAAGCGGTTAAAAGCTTGGGCGTGTTGTGCGTTTAGTTGCGCCATACTAACACTGGCAGATTCTTTAGGGCCGAAATCCTCCGCCTTCATGCCGCCTAGAAGATTCTGAATCCTTTCGGTAGGAGAAGAAAAAGCATCGGACCGCGCATCTTTGCCTGCCTTGATTGCGTTTGCTTCAGTGGAGGGGAACCATCTAAACTTCTTAGCTAACTTAATTTTCTCGACAATCGCTGCGTCGAGATCAAACTTAAACTTGTCCTTCTGACCAAGTTGATCGCGATAGCCCGCCAGCATGTCTTCGGCAAATTCATCGCTAGTCGGTTTGCCATCCGTCAACCTAGCTACCTGCTTAGGAACCCAGTTCTTATCAAAGAAAGCGGTTAGATCCTTCTCGTAGAACTTCCGCTTCAGTTCCTCGTCAACCTCATCTCTTGTGGGTCTCTTGGCAGTGATATTTGTCTTTTTCTTCGTCTTCCACAGCTCGACCTCTGTGTTCGATCTCGTGAACTTGCGCCCTTCACCTAAATCAGGAGCAAGCAAGGATTCGCCAAATTCGCCCATCACTATCGGTTTCATTTCTGGTCCACGCGACTCGAAAGTATCACGGAAAGCACGGTCCTCACGCGTCCGCTTTGATAAAAGACTTTCTCTGAACCATGCGTATTTTCCCGCAGTTTTACCGTTAGCAATTTGCCAATCGAGACCATTAATATCGTTTCCAACTTCTTTTTCCCACCCCTCAATCCTCGGCAGCGATTCCGAAAGTTTTCCGTAGAAATCATATTGCTCGCCAATGGCTTCATTGAGAAGAGGTTCTGATTCAAATCCAGGAGTAACCATAGCCTGAGCAATAGACCAACGAATCTTTTTGTCGTAGTACCACTTCAATCCATCCTTATAGGTGAATAGGGCTTTACTTTTGGCTTGTTCGTTTAAATCGTTATCCTTAAGAACCTCTTGGAGACGAAACAGTGCGGTAGACATTCCCTCTTGCGACGGCGTTTTTTTGCCAATTTTTTCAAGTTCAGCCAGTCGCGAGACAATCTCTTTTGGGCGATCTGCAGGAGGCTTTGCGAGAATTGCGTCATAAATAGTTTTCTCCCCCTCTTCCATGAGTATCCATTCGGACATTTTTCGCAAGTCTTTGATTCTCTTTGGATTGACATAGTCCTCACTATGCGCGTTTAGAAGTCCTTGTGCTACGACGCCGCCCTCGCCAAAACGCGGTAATTCCCCACGATTGATCTGTTCCAGCAGAGAACGATGCTTTTGTGCCGGGCCGGAAGAAACAACAAACTCATCGGGAGCGATGCGGGCATTAACCGTGTCCGCTGGATGAGCCGTCGTACTGCCTCCAGCACCCCAGCCACCCTTATTGAAAAATCGAACGGCCCCGCCGGCGGCAAGGCCACCAGGCTTGCCGATAGCTTCGAGCGACTTCTTAGCCTCTTCTAGAGCGGTATTAAGTTCAACAAACTTGCGGTTTGTGGAATCGACAGCCGAGACGGCGTCTTTGAGAGAAGACAAGGTGATAACGCCGCCGGCTCGATTGGCTGCGTCAATAATTTTCTCGATGATTTCTGGGGCGATCATGCCGCCTCTTTCGAGTTCACCTTTGGCCTTAGACATTTCCGATCGCGATTCGTTGATGCGTGTCCAAGTCAAGTCTTTGACGGCCTTAGAGAACATCTCGGCAATATCATCAGTATTATTGCCTATGGTGCCCCTCAAATTTGAATCGTTAACCATCTCCTGGAGAATCAACAGCAACTTTTTCTGATCTGCCGCATCAGTGAATCCTCTTTCCGCAAATTGACCCATGATCGTTGCCGCCGCCCCGCCAGAGGCTAGATTCCGAACCGATGTGCCTCCAACCGTTTCGGAAAGAACCTTAGCGAAATCTTTTTACTGTGAAACAGCAGTCTTTTCTCTCTGGTCAAATACTGAAACATTCCGACCCGCAGCGAATATCCTTTGGAGCTGATCTCCGCTCTTGAGAGTATTTTTGATGGCTTCAAACTGCGGCTCTGTCTGTATTCCAATCTGTCCGAGCATCGAGGATTTACCGACCTGCTTTTCTAATTCTCCAACGCGAGAAGCAGCCTGCAGGCGAAGACTTTCCGTCAGCAGGCGACTATTGTCAGCCATAGACTTGGCAAGCTGAGCCAAGAAGGCGTCCTGGCTGGCCGTCAGACGGTTAAAGAACTCCGCTTGTAAGTTGGCTTGAAGTTCCACCTGAAGCTGTGCGGCCCGTGCTGCTGTCTCATAGTTGTTCTGTACAAAATTTTCAAGCGCCCGCTCCATAGCAGCCGTTTGTGGGTCGAGATCAAACGCGCCCCCAAACGTGTTGGTCATCAGACTGTTAGTTAATTCCTTAACTGTAGTCCCGCCGAGACCTTGCAATCTCATTTGCGGCGACAAAGAGGAAAGCAGGCTGAAGATCTGATTCTGTTCTTTTATTCCAAATGGGGCGGCGGTACCTATACGCGCAGCCTGAGTCAGAAGCTGGAAAGACCTGGCAATCTCGGTCCGCCCCTCGGAGTTAGCGGTGGCGTATCGCATTCCGAGAGCCTGGCGACCTTCTCGATCAGCCTGAATTTTGCCTAGCTTTTCCTGGGCTGCAGCCGATCGTTCGGAAGCGTCCGTCAAATTCTTCAGAGCCTGACTGAGATCAGCAGCTTTGGTCTTGAGATTAGTGAGCTGAATCGCTGCGGCGTTCTGCTCGTTGATATCTCCGCCTCGACTTGCATTTTCTATCCGTTTTTCCGCCCTGCCAATATCACCGAACGTCCCTCGGAGTTTGTTTGCGATGAAGTCGGGGTCCTGGGCGCTAGCACCGAACGTGCCGGTCAATCTACTCTGTCGTTCCTGCTGCAATCGCAGCGAGGACGCAAGATTCATCATGTCCCCATCTTGCTCGCTGATATTGCGGCGACGGACGGCAATGGCAGTTGCGTTGCGACCGGCCGATTCTCGCGCCAGGCTGGCCTTGTCCACCAAATCTCCAAACGCCCGGGTGCGATTCGCCAAATCAGCCAAGCCATCATTGAAAATCTTGGCTCGCTCATCCAAGTTCTTGCCGATCTGAGAAAATGAATCTTTGAGAGGTTCCGCCATCGGCCCGAGCAACTTCTGTATCAACTTGCCCATGTCTTGGCCGGTTTCGCGTAACAACTTGGAAAAATCTTCGCCACCCAACTGGCTTTGGATCGAGTTAACCATGATTGCCGATTGGGCTTTATCAACCCCCTGAGCATTCAGAGCTTCGCGTAAACGGTCGGCGATCTGGATGGAGATATCTGCTCCACGAGCAATGTCAGTTACAGGCTGGGAGCGGACGGCATTGATGATTGAAGGGAGAAGTCTACCTGTCGCAGTGATAACACCCGCCTGAGACTCGACATTACCACCCGCCCCCGTCATCTTAGTGATGGCTCTGACAGAATCCATAAACTCTTCGGGAGCGGCGAATGGTTTTTGAAGAGTCTCTGTCAGACCAGTCCCCACATACGAAGACACGCTGGAGTCCATCATGTCCGAGAGGTTCTTGATTGAACCCGACATGCGGGACAGCCTAATCGATGCCGACTCGACCGCTGAAGCTAATGAAGAGAACATAGCGGCAGAACGATTGACCTGCGTTTCATTATTCTGCTGTCGCCGCCGAATAACTTCGGACTCCTGAGTTCGCTCAAAAGTTTTGAAGAGACGTTCCTGGAGCAGGACGGGATCTTGCTGTGTCGCAGAAGCAACGCGAGAAAGAAGGCCCCTTCCAAACCCCTGATCGGCTCCCAGAACTTGGCCGAATGACTGTAGTCGCGCGCTACGATCTTTCATCGCCGCGTTGCCAACATTTGATTGGGCCTGCTCTTCAATCATCTTACTAAGCGCATCCATCATGGGAGCAGCCTGGACGGCATTGATCTCCCTCATGCTCTTCTGCAGTTCAGCCAGATATGTCTTCTCAGAGAAGGTGATCCCGAAACCCATTGGCGAGGCGGCCCTCATAGCCTTGTTTGAGGTTTCCCTCTCGACAATTCCCCTGTCGCCACGGATGGTCTGAATGTTAAATGGGTTTAGATTGTAAGTACCCTTAGCGAAATTCGTCAATGCGTCGGATGTGGCCTTGAGGGCCATAGCAATTTTGGCTTCACCAATTTCGGAAGCGGCGGTCTTTAGCCCGTTGGCCAGACCGTAAGCGGCGCCGACAACAGCACCGATAGCCGCGCCAGGAGCACCACCCACCGATACGCCGATTGCAGCTCCTGTGGCGGCGCCACCCAGTAATCCGCCCGCACCCCTGAATGTTGAGAATGAGGACTCATCACCCGCTCTGACGCGAGCCTCGGCAGAACCAGCAGCGGTGTCAGCAAATGATCCCGCATATCCGCCTATGGCCTGAAGACCGAAGAAGCCTGTCTGCGGACTAAAGCTGCTGACTAGGCCACTTCCAATTGACCGCCCCATGTTCATAATTCTTTGGCCGAATCCCCCCTTGGCTCCCTGTCTGTATAGATCGGCATCTCCGATTATTTCACCTGAGCGTGTTGTTTTGACTTGGCGGTTGCTCTCCAAGCCGATATTGAAACGCTCCACAGCCATGCTGGTCGCGACGTCGTTATCTCTTATGCCCATCGCCTGCTGGATTTGCAATGCAGTGCGGTCGACATACTGCCTCTGAAGCAGTAACTTTTGCTCTTCCTTGATTCTGGCAAGTGTGGCGGTATCAAGACCAGCATTATTTGGGTCAAGCTGTCGCGCCCTTTGACCTATTCTGTCCTCAAGAAGTTTTTGGAGAGTTCTTCTTCTCTCGGTATTTTTAATAGCGCGAGGTTGGGTTCCAGCATTAATCAAATCGGCGGGTCCTGAGAAGCTAAGTCCCGTGTTTCCGCTGGCATCTCGCTTCGATGACACTTCGATTCCAGAGAACTCAGAACGGATCCTCGCGGCGCGCGATTCCTCATCTGTGGCAATCATGCCTTCGGCTTCATACTGCTTCTTGTATTCCCGCTGCCTTTTATTGAATAAGGCCCTGTCAGATGGGCTGGTACTTGTTCTGCCCTTGCCTTTGTTTCCAGCCAACAAAAGAGGGTCTAAGCCCTCGTCGGCGGCAATCTGCTTCTGGACGGCGGCCAATTCCGCTTTTACTCTTTTAGCCTCTGCCAGAGCCTCAAGATCAGGGTTGGGGCCTGCTTTAGTTTCTCTATAGCGCTTAGTTAGTTCCCGGGCATCCTTTTGCAGTCCATACATCCGGTCGATGTTGCCGCTTCGTTCCATCGCCTGCTTCTGGATGTTACGCGCCTCAACAGCGCGCTGCTCTGACACATTCGCCATGGATGCCCTTGACGTGATCTGAAGTGCCGTGGCCTCCGCCTGATTTCGGCGATCCTGGGCCGAAAGATAAGGTCGGGTCGTCATCAGGGTCCGCTCAATGGATTCGGATATCAAAGTAAAGCCATTGGCAACTTTGCTCATGTCACCCAGTAGGCGAGCAGCAGCATCCCCCTTGTAGGTGCCTACCGTGGCGGCATAAGGGCTAATCGCGCCTCTAGAAGCCATGGCGTCCTTGATGACTGGATCAAACTCGGATATCTCATTGGGAGAATGGTAAGGGCGGCGTCTGTTGGGGGGTAGCGTAGGTATGGGTGGAGTTTTTACTGGCGGTTGAACAGGAGGCTGCGTGCCCCCTAGGTTAGGAGGCAAGGGGTTCTGAGTGCTCTGTTGGTTAGGAAGCGAGGGGTTCTGAGTGCTCTGTTGGTTAGGAAGCGAGGGGTTTGGCAGACTAGTAGTTGTGCTATTATAAGTTTTT
>Ga0102829_1000349_pt1 | contig 14186 bp, 6 predicted proteins | sample ColrivemetaGS575_FD_84510 | JGI IMG/M metagenome (GOLD analysis project Ga0102829, IMG submission 84510) | Estuarine microbial communities from the Columbia River estuary - Freshwater metaG S.575 | ecosystem: Environmental > Aquatic > Marine > Intertidal zone > Estuary | place: USA: Columbia... | reverse complement strand
ATCTTATATAAATATTCTTTCTACTAGTTGTGTAGAAATTTTCACCACATATTCCGATAAGATTTACTCAATTTCTGATGACATAAACGGAGAATATTTGTTCTTCTCTACATCGAATAAATCTTATTTGTATTCTAAAACTTTAGATGAATTCAAAACTATAACAACATTCACAGCTAATGAATCTAACTTAAATCTCACATGGAAGATGTACAGTTCATTTAGTTTAGCATCAAGTGCCTCAACAGCTGATATAGAAAGTTATAGTAATCAAATTTACACTTTGCAATCTGAAAACATTAATTATTCTGATTTTACAGCTGAATTACCAAGCGGTTCTGATTATTATAATTTTGTTTACGAAGGGTATTTATTAGCTCCTGAGGATGCCACTTATAGTTTTAAAATAGAAACTACTATGGGTGTAAAATTATATATTGATGATGTTCTAAACATTGACAAATATGTTGATTCTCCTACTGAACAGACATACACTTCATCAACCACTCTTGCTGTCGCACAAAATCAAAAAATTAAATTCAAATTAGTTGGATTTACAAATGAAACTTTATCTGTGACAGATACATTGAAAGTATATTGGAATAATACTTCTGGTTCAGCTGGATATGAAATCATTCCTAGCTCAGCTTTTTACAGAACCAATGTTGTTCAAAATATCTTGCAATTAGGAGCATTATTCTATGGAGCTGGAAGTGATGGCAAACTTTATGAGTTTGAGCCTGAATATTACACTACTAAAACAAGAAATGTTTATGTGAGATTTATTGATGCTGCTGGAAATTCTCAAGGAATTGTTTTGCCATCAAGAACTACACCATATGCTCTTTTGTCAGATAAAATCACCCAAGATCTGAATACAATTGACAATACATATCAATCTAATGGAAAAATCTATCAAATTGAAAGAAAAACTGACAATTCATTAGAGACAAAAGTTATTTACACTCCTAGAAATAGAACATTCCCAGTTTATGCTCCTGATAGAAATATTAAAGAAACTGGCATATATGAAAACAATCCATTTTATGTTCCAACATTAATTTCTTGGACCAAACTTACTGTTTTGATTATTAATAAATATGCATTGAATTTACTTGATGGATCTGTTGTGCCTGGATTAGATGCTGGTACTTCTGTGAAAATTTATGTAAAATCAGGAAACACCAGAGCACAATGTTTATCTGCTGCTTACAGTGATGCATATGAAATATCTTATCTTAACAATGATGTTTACATACCTCCAGTAGAAACATTGGAAATTGATTTACAATCTGTTGCTGGTAAATGGTTCCAATATAAATACGAATTGATTTCAGCCACAAAGAATTTAACTCCAGAAATAGTATCTGCTACCCTAACATATCTTGCTGGAACAGGAAGTTACTATTTTACCAAAGTATTTGACACTAATGCTTACTCATCTGAAACAACTGCTCCAACATTTAGAAGAGGATTACTCACTGCAAATCATTTAGAAAATCAAGGAACAATCACTTACGGATATACAACAAGCACAGATCCAAACGATATTCATGATTTCAACAAATATACAGTGATATCTCCTAATTCAAAATTTGAAATTTCTAATCCATCGGAAACAATCAAATTTGGAATCATGTTCACTTCAGTGGGAACTCTACCGTCAATAGTTTATGATTTTGCTGTTCAGTTAGATGCTGGTACAAATGATCTTAAATTTATGCCAAGTCAGTAAATAAAATGTCAAATAGAACTAATATTTATAAATTTCTTTATCTTCAAGAAGGAGATAAATGGTATCCAGGACATGACTATGAAAATATGCTCACTGTGGAAAATCAACTCCAAGAGCTATATAAAATCGTAGGTACTGGAGTTAAATCTGGCTGGGAAGTGACAAAATTATCAGAAGAAAGAACTGATCAAATTAATCTTTTAGATGGATATTTAGACAATCCATCAGGAGAACTTGGACAAAGATTCATCAATATGAATTTGGATTTCACTATCACTGTGAAAACCGCCACCACCGCTAATATATCCTTGACTGGATTACAAACAATCGATGGAATTTCATTAACTGCTGGGCAAACTGTTTTGGTAAAAGATCAAACAAATGCAGCAAATAATGGAATATATACAGTGGCATCAGGAGCTTGGTCTAGAAATGCTTATTTAGATTCTTCATCTGATTACAATTCTAATTTTTTAGTTTATGTAGAATCTGGCACTACAAATACCCAGACATTATTTCAAGCTACCACTGCTGATACAACATTTGTTTTAGGAACATCTTTATTATATTTTTATGATGCATTTTTACAATGTGTCAAAGTGTCTTCAGGTTCAGGCATTGTAGGTACTTTTGCAGCTAAAACTGATAACACAAATTATTTTAGATTAACAAATGAAAATGAATATTATGTTTGGGCTACTCCAGGATTAATTTTACAATCTGATGGAATTTGCTCAATCACAATTCCTTCTGAACCTGATGATGAATATGACACTTACACCACTGCTACATTTTTGGCATCTGTAAATCTAGGAATAGATACTCTCACTAATAATAGTCTCAATCAAGTTTTGTCCATTGAATATGGTGAAAAGAGAATAGATTTAAATTCTTTAACTGGAAATTTTCAAGAAGAACTAAGAAAATCTTTTTTATTACATCGTCATTTAGGATCAATATCTTCTCCTTCTAAAATTAATCTTTCGGGAGATACAATTCTACTTTGTGAGAATAATTACAATAATGAATTGTCAATTACATCCACTATCTTTATTATCAAAAATGAAGATGGAAGTTTGTTTTCAGGTGATTTTAGTTCATATGGAATTCCAAGAGTTTACCTAAATGATGTAAAACTTTCAGAAAATAATTATCGACTTATGCTATCAACCTCGATAAAGAAAATTTATCTGAGGAATAGTATTAAAATAACCGATAGATTAGAAATTAGATTGAGAAACAAAGAGCAATCTAAATTATTTATTATCAATGATAGTGGTTCTTTGCTTAGTTCTAATGCTCTAGATTCTGTTTACTATAAATTATCAGATTTATCTTTACTAAATGTGCCTCAATCTGACGGTACAACAGCACAAGTATTCAAGAATTTAACATGGTCTGAAAATCAATACATTGCTGGAAAAGTATATGCTAATGATGTATTGATGAATGAAAAACTTTACACAATCAATCCAAGTTCTGGAACAATAATCTTTTCTGCTGATTTCTTTTCATCATCTAGCTATTTCTTGGATGAAATTTATGTTGTTATTGAAAAGATTGGTATTGAATACTCTTCTTTACTTGATTCTATCAATACACAAGATATAAGCGCAGAATCTTTGAAGAATGCAATTGCAAAAGAAAGACTAAAAAACATTTCACACTTTGGTGAATTTGGATATAAAAAAACTTGTTCATTTTATCCAAGCAATAATGTTGTTTCCGGATTTGGAAATTCTTTATTCTTTCCAGTAAATGTATTGTCAGATTTGCAATATAATTTCAAAATAAATTACATCTATAATTCAAATAACTTCGTCAAGAATAATTTACTTGGCACTGAAAGAGGATTATTAAATTCATCATCCTATTCTGGATTTGAATTTGATTACAATTTCACAGCAGATTACGATAGGTCTAAATTCTTAATTGATAATCTTTTGACATCTGAGAACTTAAATTATTTCAATTCAACATATTCTTTGAATAAAAATGGAGTTATTTACTACACAACAAATAATGGAAAATCTTGGAAGAAACTTAAAAGCACAAGATTGTCTAACGGTAATAAAAACTTTGTAAATTCATTTGATATTTCCACAGATAAAGTTTCAAGTTTATCTTCCACTGCTGCAACAAATGTATATAGTTCATTCTTATATGCAGCTACTAATCATGGACTTTACACTGCCCATATTCCTGAAAACACCGCTATTCAAGATTGGAATTGGAGAAGATTAGAGAATCTTTATGACTCTTCAAACACTGCTCTTTCGTATGATTTTAATGTTAATGTTGTTAAAGAACTTTCCGCTAAAAATATATTAATAAATTCTGGTGGTTTTGATACAGTAACATATGACAGATATATTTACATGGGATCTTCTGCAGTAGGAAGCACAGGATTATATTCTGGCACTATTGGAAATATGATCAAGATATTTAGTGATCCAGTAATTGGTATTGAATGGATAAAAACTGGCACAAATAATGTTAATAAAAATAACATCTTGTTCTGGACTAAAAACAAAGCTTATATCACTCATACATCTCAATATGTAAACAACGATACAGAATCATATTGGAATTTCCCAATATCAAGTTCTATAGCAAGCAGTAATGTTTTAGCAGCTACAGATAAGAATTTATTTGCAACGTATTCTTCTGCTACCACTCCACACTCATTAACATTGAAGAATTCTATTGAAGATACATTAGGAACAGTTTCAATAAATAATTCAGGAATTGGACTTACTGGTTTAAATACAAATTTCCAAATTTATTCTGGATTAGGCATTAGCATTGGCATTGGATTTACATCTGCAGCCACTGTGACAACATGGTATCCAGTTACAACAATTTCTGATAATAGTTCATTAGTGCTAGACACTTCATATGCAGGTTCTTCAATTGCTAACACTTCTTATGTAATTTATATCAAAAATTATAATTTTGCTGTGGATGATTACACTTATTCATCAACTGGTGCTTCTCAAACAGTATTAGTAAAAAATCAAACTAATAATATTCACAATGGTGTTTACTACGTTGATACAAAAGGAAGCACTTCATCTTCTTGGATACTGAAAAGATCTTCTAATATTGGTACTCGTCCAAGCGACAATGTATCTATTATAAATGGCACAATAAATGATGAATCTATTTGGTATTTAGATAGAAATTTATCTTTAGTATCTTTTGGCGCTTCTTCAATAAATTGGTATATAACAAAATTTAAAATTTATGAAACTAGTAGTGCTGACTATCAGATAAATACAATAGTTCAAAGAAATGCAGACAATGCTTCTACTAATGAATACATCCTTGGGCATTCTGATGGAATAGCTAGGGTTATTGATCCACAATTGTCCGGTACTGGGCTATCTACAATTGATTTACCTTGGGAAAGAGATGTTCAAGGACAAGTTAATCATATACTTAGCAAAACTAGCACTTCTGCAAATGGGTCACTATATATTGCTTCTGACAAGGGCTTATTTGTATCATCAGACAGTTTATGGGACAATAGTGATACTAATTATTGGGTTAGAACTGAAAATATGTTCAATGAAAATGATGAGGTGTCTTTATTTAATTCAAAAGATAATTCAAGATACACTGATTTTTCTCAATATTATAAATATCAATTATTCAAGTTCAACAACATTCAAGGCATAGGAACACAATTTCTTTTTGCAAATTCTTATCAAAAATTCTATGCTACTCCTTGGGAAAATACTGCTAAAAACGAATCATCTAAATCTCCTGATGTAACTGTTTACATCAACAATGTCCCGTCAACAGTTCCATACTTCACTGATTCTAATACAGGGTTAATAAACTTTACAAGCTCTCTCAAAGTAGCTGATTATGAAAATGTGAAAGTTTCCATTTCAAGAAACAATGCATATCTATCAAACTTTGGTGCAAATCCTCACGAAGAAGAAGTGGTGTTTGATAATAGAGGCGATGTTCCTGTAGCTTTGTTGGTAAATGACAATACAGTTTTTTCTGATAAATTATATGTAAATGCTAAAATAGATTCCACAACAAAACTTTTATTACTCGATAATGACGATACACATGAAGTTATATATGTAAAATCGATAAATAATTCAACATTTCCATATGAAATCTCTTTGTTTGCTCCAAGGTCTAGTTATAATTCTTCCACTACATTCTTGGCAAGCACTAAGGTGTTTAAGTTATCAAATATTATTAGATCTAGTATCCAGGACAAAATTTACAAAATAAAATCAAAACTTTCATACAACTTTGATTCTTTAAACAATGTAAATCATTTGCAAATCTTATTGGGGGCTAAAGCAAATTTTCCATATTTGTTTGATTTTGCAGCACCTGTTGTTTCTCAAGCTGATACTCGTGGATTACAGAAAATAGTTTCTACAATTGATTTTGTAAATGATATTTCTCTGTTCTCGCCTGAATATTCAATAGTTACAAGTTCAGCTTCTCAAGAGCCAACATTTGAAAAAGAACCATTATTTATTACTAATATTTTAAATCCATCTAAAACTGGTTCAACATGTAAAATTGCCACTGATAAAGGGATATGGGAATACAGCTCTGGTAATTGGAGACTTGAAGATAATTTAGGTGAAACTTCAAAAATTTATTTCTTGAAACAAAGATTTGACAATACTTATATCGCTGGTACAAATGAAGGTCTATATACAGGCGCTTCAGGCATTTGGACATCTTCTAGTATTTTCAGAGAAAAGATTTATGATTTTTCTGAGGGTATTTTCAATGGAATTAATTATGAAGCTTATGCTAAATCAAATGGCTTTGCTTTTAACGTTTCAAGTATTGGCTCTACTGCATTTACTTCTGATGAATTTAAAACTGTATCTGGACAGAAAGTTTTTGGTATATTCAAAGGAAGCTATAGTAAACCATCAAGTCAAACTTCAGCATCTGAGATAAATGATGCAATTTACCTTTTCACTGACACAAATATATATGGTGTAACTACTGGCACTGTCGGCGGTGAATTAAGTTCAATATTGGTTGGTAAAGAAATGCTACTTTCGATACCAAATGGAATAACTGAATTTTACAAAGGATTTGAAGCATTACCAATTTCATTCAGCAATACAAATAAAAGTTTTGCTAAACATCTTTTTGTTCTTACAAATAGTGGTGTCTTAAAAATAGACAACTGGAATATATGTGATGTAACAAATTCCGAAAACTATTTCAACATCTCAGATCACTTCTTGTCAGGCACTCAATGTTATTCATATGCGACAAGTGGAGATACGACATCTTACCCATCAGTTTCTAAGGTATTTATAGGCACAAATAAGGGCATATTTAGATCTTTTGATGCTGGTAATACATTTGAGCCATCAAATAGATTTAATAATGAAATATTGTCTGTTTTTGATGTAAAAATATTTTCTTCTACTTATGCATCTGTCACCAAAGATGTTATATTAGCAGCCACGAGCAAGGGGCTTTGGTATTCTGTTGACGATGGAGATAATTGGCAAAAATCTGGTGATAATGATTCTGATGGTAATTTATATTGTGAAGCTAACTCTATGCCTTCATATTATGATAATTTAAGTACATCAATAGCATCAAATGGATATATTGCTCAGAGATTTTTAGGTAATGGTCTTGTAGATAAAATTTATGTCAGATTAAAAGTTAATGATCTATCTTCTAATTCTGGCTATCAAAGTTCTCTTACAAATAATGTAATCTCTGCTTACATTTACACAGATAGCGGAAGTAACACACCATCTATATCACCAGCAGCTATTTCAACTACCACCTATGCTCCTTCTGACATTATTGATAAAGAGTATGTGTATTTTAATTTCAACTACACTACTACTGCATCAACTCCTTATTATATTGTCATAAAAGAAGTGAAGTCTTCCATTGCGTTAGTTTCTTGGATGAAATCGAGTGAATTATCAACTCTTAGCTACAATAGTTTACAAAGTACAAATGGAACTTCTTGGACAAATCTAAGTAAGAAATATTTCTATAAAATTGTTTATAGCTCATCTATCAATGAAAATGACACTATAGTCCCTGTTGGAAATTACGATGGTACTCTTGTAGGCTGGGATAGTGGATCTCAGAGAGGGACAATAGTTAATGATAGTGGCGAGTTACAACTAATCCCCAAATTGTTAGTATCTTTTGCCGTAGATGATACATATTCAATGAGTTTAGTTGATTCAGTGATACATAAAACTCAATTAAACAATTTGTGGCTATCTTTATCAAATTATGGATATAATTCATCTTATTACACAACTTTTGCAGATGTCTGGACTATAAACGATAAAATTTCACAACAGACATCAGGGCATGTAAGTGATCAAACAACAATTTCAAATATATTCAGTAACTTAAAACTTTCAGGTAAAAAATATGAATATTTTGATTTAGTTAGCTTGGCAATGAATGGAATGAATCCTCAATCAATCATTGATGCAATTATCAAAGAGAATGATGAGGATAACAATATTACAAGATGCGAAGCTGTCAAAGATTATCTTGTTGCAATAAACTCATTAAGATTAGCTGATCTCATCACCCGATATGATAATGAGGCTAAAGATTCATCTTGGAATCAAACAGCTGCTACAATCAGCTCAAACGCATTTGCACGTTTATATATGGTGGAAAGATTTGCTTCCACTTATATTCCAGTTTTGTTCTGTCTTACTGACGGAGACAATAGTTCAGATACAACTATTGATGATTTGACAAGAAAAGCTGAAATTTCTTGGAATAATTTGGGTGCTAAAGTAATTACAATTTACAATTCAGACACCGCAAATCAAAAATATTTAAATGATCTTTCCTATCAAAGTGGTGGGCAAGTTTATGTTTCTACTTCAAATCTATCCTGGACTTCTTTAATTGCAGATTTAGCACCATTAGCCGTGAACAGTTTGTATTCTGGATATTGGAATAAATCTTATGAATTTATAGATAAAAAATACATTAAAACTGTTAACACCACTTTTTATGTTCCATTAAATAGTTCTTGCTCTGTAAAGTTTAGATATTCCACAGATTATAAAAATTATAGTGCATGGATTCAATTATCATCAGGAATTCCATATGAATTAAATATGTTGGTGACAAATATTGATTATAGTATTGAAATGTCTCAAGGATTTTTATCTATAGCATATTATCCATCAGTTCAAACTTTGTATCATGTAGAATCAGAACCAAATACTTATTATTTATATTCTCAAGAATTGTCTACGAATAAAAACATAAATGAATATGTTCTCACATCTAATATTGAATCATTTGATAATTTAAAATTTGAATGGGGTATCTGTAGAGGAGACAGTGTTTATTGGAATGATTATCAGACAATTTTAAATGGTAGAAATGGAATTTTACCAAATAGACAAAAATCAATTCAATTCACTCCAATAGTAGATGAACAAAATTTATCTACAAACACTACAGATTATTTTTCTTACAATGTATACAAAAATAATATAATTTTCACTTGGGATTCAAGCTCTACAGTTACAGTTTATGCAAATGGTGTTTTGGTAAACGCTAATGACTATAGATACAACGAATTTACTGGAAATATTCTATTTGAAAAAATAAGATCTTCCACTGACGTTATTACAGTAAATATCTACACCGCAGAAATTTTATATTTCAATGCTGGAGAAAACACCACAACAAGTGACAATCAAATATACTTCTTATCAAATGGAACTTGGCCAGTAGATAGTCAAATTGTTGTCTTGATAAACAACGAAATAGTAAGAGGATACTATCAAGAAGATAGGTCTTCAGGTGCTATTTTATTCGATTACAAATTACAAGATCTAGATATAGTCACTGTTTTTGTTCTGCCTTCCTCTTCGTTTAGAATTGCAACAAAAGTATCTTTATATGATTCTGCAGATGATTATGTATTATTATCTGGATTGAAATTTGGATTAGAATATACAGAAATTGACAATGAAGATACAGCTCTTCAATTTTCATCTACAGTAATTCCTGAAATATCTGACAATCAATTAAGAATTTTATCTTCTGGTAAAAATGTAAATGACATTCGCTCTATACATGAAAGAATGTATATAGATTATGAATTTAGTTCTACACAAAATAATAAAGAAATTGATTCCATAGTCAAATGGTATAGAACAAGATCTGCATCTACATCTGAAGTTACCGAATATTACAAAAAATATGTTGAAGGATCAGTGTCTTTAGATGAAGCTGATTCTATTTTCTTGACAGGTGATGAAGTTTTTGCAGAGTTAGAGCCTTCTGATGGATTTAAATTTGGAAACACCATTACATCTAACACAGTAGAATTGACAAGTAATAATTCTCCTGTAATTTCTAATCCATTGATAAAGAGTGATGCAAACATTATAAACAATGCTATTATAAAAAATAATGCATTAGTAGCATCCTATACTTATCTTGATGTTGATTCTAATAATGATGAATCAATTGTTAAATGGTATGAATGGAAAAATGGTAAAAGTCTTCTATATACTGGTGCTACGCTTCCAGATTCATATGTTACTTCATCAAGTGTAATTTCATTTGAAGTGATTCCTTACAATGGTGTTGTTTACGGTTTGTCTTTGTGGTCACAATATGTTTACGTTGTGTAAAGGAATTAGGGATTAACCTAGCTGAAATATACTATATCATATAAAAGGAAAATATCATGTCAGAAGAAATTAGATTTATCCCAGATGAAGATTTACAAGTAATTGGTGTGCCTATTACAGCTCTGTCTCAAGTTGTTGATTGGGGACATAGTCATTGCAATATAGATTCGGCATGGAAAATGTCTAAAGGCAGTGGTGTCAAAGTAGCAGTTTTAGATTCCGGAATTGCTTCTCACCCTGATTTAGAAGGATCCTATGTTCAAGCTTACAATTGTTCTGATTGTGATTCTCCAGAGGACAAGCAATGTGGTCATGGTACTCATGTGGCTGGAATTATTGGCGCTAGAGACAATCAGTTAGGAGTGGTTGGTGTTGCTCCCGAATGTGAATTGATTCCTATTAAAGTTTTAGGTGATAATGGTTCTGGAAGTTATAGTAGTATTATTGCTGGTATCAATAAAGCTATGGAATTAAATGCAGACATTATCAATATGTCTCTTGGAAGTTCTTCGGCTCCTCCAGAAGCATTACATGATGTTATCAAGCAAGCTGCTGCAAGAGGAATTATTATTATTGCTGCAGCGGGAAATGACGCAGGTTCTGTTAATTTTCCAGCAAGATATGAAGAAGTAATAGCAGTGGCAGCTATAAACAAAGATGGAAGTTTTGCAAAATTTACAAGTCACGATGGAACTGTTGATGCAGTGGCTCCTGGTGTAGACATTTATTCAACTTTCTTAAAACAATCTTATGCAATTATGTCAGGAACAAGTCAAGCTTCTCCATTTATGGCAGGAGTGGCAGCTTTAGTTCTTTCATACACCAGAACTAATCCAAATACACCTCAAATTCATAACTATATAGATATGATGAAAGCTTTAGATTTAGTTTCTGACGATTCTACATATATTAGTCCTAATGTGGCTAAAGAATGGGGATTTGGCGTTCCCAAGTTCGCAAATGTAGATTGGACAAATTTATAATTTATTAAGAGTTAAAGACAAAAAAATAAATGAACTTGAGCTCTTCTTTATCAATACCGAGGAGAAGTGCTATGAATAAAAAATTAATGTTAAGAATGTTCTTAATTTTGTTTTTATTAATGTTCATGTGGTTGCAGCCTTATAAATTAGTTGTCATTGTTGGTGAAAGTATGATGCCAACTTTGCACACTAGACAAATTGTAATAGCCACTAAAGCAAAAGAGATAAGAAGAGGCGACATTGTAGTATTCAGGAATGATTTTGGCGAGATAGTAGTTAAACGTGTTGCTTATGTTGCTGGAGATTATTATTACTATCATGTCTCAAAAAATGGAGAATGTGAATTAATCGATAGTTCTTATAATTCAGTTCTTGACAGTATAGATCTTTATGGTTCAAAAACTATTATTGAAAATAAAGTGCCTCTAAAGAAAATTTATGTTTTAGGAGACAACTACAATAATTCAGATGATTCTAGACGTTTTGGCACTATAGAATTAGCTGATGTAATGTATAAATTAGTAAGATGAGTATATTCAATTTAGATACAAACTTGGTTTTGTGGAATATTAAAGCTGCACAAAAATTCGAAGACCCTGCAAAAAAAACAATTCAAATGGGTCTTCAGTCTTCTTGCACAATTTATGTATCTGAAGAAAGTCAATGGTCTGGTAGTGGATTTCATATTGGGAATGGAATGATTGTCACCGCATCCCATGTTGTTCCACCATCTTTGAATCCTAATGCCACGATAGACATCACTTTTGATCAAAAAGAATTTTATCAAGCTAAAGTTCTTGTCACACAGCCAAAGTTTGATGCAGCTATTCTTTCATCTCCTGAAATTGCTAAGATAATTCCAGCTTTAGAGTTAGCTGATTCAGATAAAGTGGAAGTGGGAGATTTGATAGCTGTAATTGGAGCTCCTGAAGGTTTTCATGATACTGCTACTGTAGGAAGAATTTCAAACATTCATCAATCTTTGGGAGAACAAGCTCCAAGCCCAGCATGGACAGATATTATTTTTATCGATGCTGATATTGCTGAAGGTTCTTCTGGTGGAATGGTTCTCGATATGAATGGCAGAGTTGTTGGGATCATCATGGGAGTGACTGGACAACATGCTGATGTTGGAATTGGCGAAAATTCAGTATGTCCATCAAATAAAATTGGAAAGTTACTTTCTGATTTATAGTATAAATTCTATATGTCTAGCCCATATGATATTTTAGGTGTTTCAAATAATGCCTCAAAAGATGAAGTAAAATCTGCATATAGAAAACTTGCAAAACAATATCATCCTGATGTTAACAAAGAGCCTGGAGCTGAAGATAGATTTAAAAAAATATCTCAAGCTTATGAGGATATTATAGATCCTAAACCTAAACAGCAAGCTCCAGCTTACAATCACAATCCATTTGATGATTTTTTCAATTTTAATTTTGGACAACAACATCCCAAAAATAATCAAATCCATTTAAGAATTAATTTAGAAATTGAAGAAATCTACAAAACAGTTAATAAAGAAATTTCTTATGAAAGATTAGTTTATTGCAAATCATGTGATGGACATGGTGGAACAGGCAATAAAATAGGATGTGTTTCTTGTATGGGTTCTGGAATTAGACAAAGAACCGTTCAACAAGGTCCATTTTTCATGCAAGTTCATGAGGGAGTTTGTTTAGAGTGCCAAGGCAAGGGAATTAAGTTTGATCAACAATGTTCTTCTTGTAACAGTACAGGTTCTCAATCAGTTGTTGAAAAATTGAATCTTACTGTCCCTGTCGGAACTGTACATCAAACTATGAGAATTGATAACCAAGGACATCATGTTGATCCAACTCAACGTCCTGGAGCTCTATTTGTAGATATTAGTGTAGTGGAAAATGGATTCAAAGTTCATAATCACGATTTAGTATATGAACAAGAAGTAGATCCAATAGATGCTTTATTAGGATATGAATTACTCTTCAAGCATCCAAAAGGTGAAACTTTAAAAGTTAAAACCAAATCAAATTTTGAAAATGGATACACTGTTAAAGTTACTAATAAGGGAATTCCAAACAATCAAAGCACTTCAGGTAATTTACATCTTGTATTCTTGTATAAGCTACCTAAGGATTTATCTTCTGAAGAGTTGGATTTACTCAAAAAATATAAAGAATTGAGAAACAAAAAATGAGCATGATCAAAAGAGCGAATGGTGAGATTAAAACTTTCACTGACGAAGAAGGCAAAGAAGTAGAAGCAAAGACAGATGTTGTCTGGGCTGACGAAAAAGATAACAAAGTGGACAAAGATGAATTGTCAATTCCTCTTACCACTGAAATCTATCTCGACATCAATGCGTCAGATGATGACGATGACACAATAGCCAAGGATTGTTAACATGGAAGTGTTATTTTTAAATCTAAGTAAAATTCTGCATCAAAATGTGCAGGATTTGCTAGTTTATGTAATCTTTTTTATCGTGGTGAGTTTTGCTCTGTATTACCTAGCTAAAATTAGAAAAGGTTCATCTACAGCTCTTGCCACCTTGCAGATTATTCATACAGTATTAAGATCCAGATTAGGCGATAAAGCTAGTGGATTGATTGCAATATGGATTGAAGGGTTAAAGAAAATTCAAGATGGAGAATTTTCAAGAGAAGATGGAATTGATCAATTTGTCCGATATATAAAATTAGCTTCAATTCAAAATGGCATTATAATCACTGCTGAAGATGAAATTGCTATACAAACATTAGTTCAATCTACATTAGATATTTTTGTTGGAAAAAGCCATTCTCAAATTTCATTAGCTGT
>Ga0102829_1000348_pt1 | contig 14221 bp, 23 predicted proteins | sample ColrivemetaGS575_FD_84510 | JGI IMG/M metagenome (GOLD analysis project Ga0102829, IMG submission 84510) | Estuarine microbial communities from the Columbia River estuary - Freshwater metaG S.575 | ecosystem: Environmental > Aquatic > Marine > Intertidal zone > Estuary | place: USA: Columbia... | reverse complement strand
GATACATGCCATGTTTTTTCTTTGTTAATTATTGATTTTATATCAAAATCTTCATTTAAAATAATTGCGTCGGCATCTATCCATAATAAATAATCATACTCATTAGCATGAATTTCTTTAATAAATAGTTGAATTTTAAACCAAGAGGGGGGTTTATCGAAATCTTCAATAAAAACTCTTTCGCAGTCGAAGTTGTTTTTAGCACAAAAAGATTCTATTGTTGGAAAAGAAAGATCAGAGATTTCTCTAAATTTTTCATTATAAGCAGATATAATCTTGAGTTTCATTGTTTTTTAAATTGATTTTTTTCAGGAGTTGCAAAATTATTATATCGATATTCTTAATATAAATCAAATTAACAATTTAATAACCTCCAAAGCTTGCAAAATCTATACCAAACGCCGACTTCATATAAATACTTTTTGTTTTTATAGGTTATTGAATTAATCAAAGGATTATCCAACAGTGATTGATAAGCCAAAGACAATTCTTCGTCTATAAAGGTTCCATCTGGCATTTTTGACGGAGTATGTTTTTCCCATTTTTTCTCTTTTAAGGTTTCAAAGTCTATGTTTAAATCTTCTACTATATTATATGTGTTTTCATTTATTATACTTTCATTAAAACGCAAAACAACAAGCTCTTTTGCTATGTTTTTTAATTTCATTATATTTTCTTCTATATCTAAATAAGTTTTTTTATAACTATCCAAAAACCTATTGTATTTCATGTTGTTAGATATATTGCGTCCCTTTTGGAGATATTTGTATAAACTATAAATAGCTTCATTGTACGGTCTTACACAAACTATAAAAAGGCATTTTTCAGAAGTGTCATCAAAGCTTTTCAATTGTTTAGACCAAGATTCTATATCCCAGATTATTCTTGGGTTTTTGGCAATGCAATGTTTAAACTTGATAAATCTATTGCCGTTCATTAAGTTCGTAGCTTCTTTTCTTTTGTGAACTATATTAGTAAAATTTCCAGTTATAAAAAAATCCAACAGGTATGTGGTCCCGCACTTAGGCAAACCAACAATACAAATTGTTTCGAACTTTTTAGAAGCTTTTGGCGTTTTGAAAACTTTAAACATTTTATGTTAGAAATTCAAAGCTGCTGTACCAAGTGTTAACTTTTTGTTTTTAAGCTCTCCCACATTTCTTCAATCTAGCTTAAGATTGGTTTTGGTTTGTAGATCAAAGATAAACAATAAATTCAACAACTAAACCTTAAATATAATATAAAGCAAACCAAGAGCAACAAACATCATGGTGGTTTGTACGACTGCTTCCCAAAAGCTTTGAGAGAGTGGTTTAGTGATAGGGTTTTTGTAAAAATCTTCTAAATAAAAGAAAATAAAGAAACTCATTAACAAAATTAACACTATTACCACTAAAAACACACTCATTCTTATTAACCTTCTATAATTATATACACTCGTTGTTTCACTTATCTAGGTGCTTTTTTAAAAGTTTAGTAGAATACTCTCCGTTATTAAAGCAATAATCAAACAATGCGTCAATGAAATACTCATCGCTGTTATCTACCCCCAACTCCAACTTAAGCTTTTCAAACAATTTACATTGTTTCTCTGCTAAAACTGAGATTTTGTTAGCACATGTGTCGGCTAAGATGAATTTTTCTTGTTTGTTCATGCCTGTTTTAGTTCTTCTAGGATTTCTTCTGCCTTTTGCTGTAAATACTCTCTGGAATGGCTATAATCGCCGTCTGAGCGCTTGCCAGACGCACATGTGTAAACGAAGTCTAAGAGAATTCTCCTGTCCTTAGAGAGGCTTAACGCAGCATCTCCAAGTCTCATGTCTTTTACGTGGGTGAATGGTTTATTGTTCATTTTTCTTTTCTACTGGTGTTAAAACAAAGTCTTCTCCATGAATTTTAATTACATTAAATTCGGGCGTGGGAGTAGCTTCCTCTTTTTCTGGCTCTGGTTCTTCCTTTTGCTCTGGAACAAAATCTTGCACCTCAACCTTCTTGAAGTCATCAAATTCATCACGCATATATAAACTGCAAAATTCTTTTACTTTCATGGTTGTTTTGATATTATCATCCCCAAACTGCAACCAATCTCCCCTTACTTGAAAAATCTTTACAGGTGGTGCGCTTTCTTCACCTACTACTGGCCAAGGACAATTGAAAGAAATCCTGTGATACCATGTCTGACCAGCGTTTGGCTTTTCTACATGAGCTTCGTATTTAACATCTTCTTCGTCGTCTTCATGTTCGTACCCCTCAGACATTTCTGAGATTTTCTTTATTTGAATAGAGCTAAGAAGCGCCACAAACAATACGCTAAGGAATGTTAGCGGTCCTAATATTTCTGGGGTCATATACTGTTGTATGTTCATGATTGCATGATACTGTGTTTTATAATAAGAGTCAACACTTATTTTGAAAAAGTTACTCGAAAGGTGTATAACTATATAGAATGGCATTAAATTTCTCAATAGTATTAACAGGTAAGAGAGGTAATTCACTGGGAGCTGGTGAAAGTGTGCCTCAAGCGTTGCATTTCTGGAACCTAACAGCTCCTACCTCCAATCAATATTTCGACAGTGTTACTTCAACTCCTTGGAATGGGTGGGGCGTTAATGCCCCAGCATTAGCTTATCCAACAATCGGAGGGACAGTTAGACAAGTAGTAGATTTAGAACCTTATGAATCTATAGGTATTAATGGTTCAGTGTGGAATGGTGTAGGTAATGAATTTTCTCTTTCTATATGGTTTAACGTTGATACTATAAAAGCTAACGATTCAAACTTTTTATGGTCTTTTAGAACTTCGACTGGAGCGAAGTTTTTCCAGATAAGGATGCCAACATACACCTCAGAATACTTGGATGTTCATTTGTGGGACTCAAACGGCACAATATACAATGTTGGAGATAATGAGAAGGATTTTCCCATTTTGTTTGATAAATGGTATCAAACAGTATTGACATTTGACGGGACTTTCTTGAAGCTTTATATAGGAGATGAAAATACGCCTCCTGTATTAGTGGAGGCTTTAGATTGTACTGGTTTTTCGGGAATTTCCACACAATCAATGGACCATCACCTGAGTAGTCTCGCATTTGTTCCTACCAGTAGCGATCATGGTCATGACGGTTTCTTGTCTATGGCTGGGATGTGGGACAAGAGTTTGTCAGAAGCCCAAATTAACCATCTTTGGGGTGACGGTAGCGGTAGGCAATATGAAGAATTGACAATATCATGAGTTTAAATTTCCCAATATCATTAGTAGGCAAGAGAATATCCAACTGGCTAGGCCTTGGTAGTGCAAGCCGTAGCTTTGATGGTGTTGATGATTATATTGATTTTGGTGATAGCGATGACTTTAGTTTTGGAGATGGTAATAATGATTCTCCTTTTTCAGTCAGTGCTTGGATAAAACCAAAAAGAACAGACAAATTCAGAGTGCTTGCTAAGTATGATAGCGCCGCTGGGGTTAGGGAATGGATATTTACAACTGATGGAAACAGCCAATTGATTTTGTATATTTTTGACGAATCGACAAATGGCACATTGCTTCAAAGATGTTCTCTTGATCCGATTACAAATTACTTAGATCAGTGGGTTCATGTTTCATGCACTTACGATGGCTCATCTAACAGCAGTGGAGTTAAGCTTTATATTAATGGAGTAGAATCACAGGATACTGACAACTCAGCGGGAACTTATGTAGCGATGGAAAACACAACTAAGCCATTAATTATGGGAAGCCTTACGGGGACTGATTATAGTGAAGGTAATATTTCTGACGCTAGACTCTACAACACCGATCTAACCGCTACTGAAATTTCAGACCTATACGCTGGCACAGATGTTCAAACAAATCTTGTAGGTCATTGGCTAACAAATGCAGACAACGTGCTGGACAATGCTGGCACAAACGATGGAGACAATGCTTTTGAATCTGAGTATTCTTTAGACGGTCCAATACCAGCAAACCCAGTATTCGCAGCTGCGTCAAGGAATTTTAATGGTGTTAATGATGTTGTATCGTTAAACCAGTCAACACCAGACAACGCAATATTTACTGCCTCTGTGTGGGTTAAATTAAATGCTCATGACGCTACGTATGGCGAAGGTGTTTTTGGAAAGTGGCAACTGAAAGAAAATGGATCATGGCTTATTTACCTAGATGCAGCAGCTAATCCCAACATAAAGTTTATTGTTAGAAACGGGGCAAATACCGCTTATACTGTCGCTGATAGTGGTATTTCTTCATCTTCAATCATTGGTGAGTGGACTCATATAGCGGGAGTTGCAGACGGCACAAATTTGACTATATATATCAATGGTGTTAGTGAGGGATCTATCGCTTATGATGGGACTATAAACAACCCCACTACGGCTATTGTCATTGGAGCTTATAATAACACACTAAACAGCAGACATTTAACAGAGGGAAACATAGCAGATTGCAGAATCTATGATACTGACCTAACAGCTTCCCAAATTTTGGATCTATACAACGGAACAAACGTAACCACAAACCTTGTAGGGCATTGGCTACGCAATACGGACGATTTGTTGGATTACTCTGTAAATAACAATCACGGGTCTCATAACGGCTCTACATACTCAACAGACGGACCAAAACCATGAGTTTAAATTTCCCAATATTATTAGTAGGCAAGAGAATCGCAGCCGCCGACACATCAACACCGCCGCTCCCGCTCCTGTGGTGGGATCTGAACGATGACGGGGTGTGGGCGAACCAAGGCACTGAGACTGGTGCTGGCTGGGATTTGTCTGAGGGTGGCGCAGTGGCGACAACCACAACCACCATCGGCAGCACTTCACGAACATTTTGCAACATGGGGTTAACGGCATATCTGGAATATGACAACGCAGGCACTAAGACGGTGGCACACCCAAGCACCAGTGAAGATCTCTCACTGTCAGCATGGGTAAACTATACATCAGTTGGCACGACCTTCGGTGAGATCATCAACCACCGCGGTGCGACTACCGATCGCAATTATCAGATGGTAATTTCGGACGATGACAAGAACGCTGCTTATGCTCAGTTTGATGACCTTGACGTTCTCGTAGTGGAAACAGACGTTGCCGATGCTCTGACGGCAAGCACATGGTATCACCTATGCACTACGTTTGATGCCAGCACTGGCACAGGCAAATTTTACATCAATGGCACGCTTGTGAAGACAGCCACGGACGCAGCCGTTGACACCATCGGCACTGGCGCAGCACCATTTGCGCTAGGGACAGCGGCATGGTCGAAGGGACAGAGCAACCTTGGCTTTAATGGCAACATGTGCCGTGTCGGTGTCTTTGATGAGGTGTTAACTACAGCACAGATCACAACCCTAGCAGAGGGTGACGCACGACCATACTCAGAAATTTGGACATAATGGACTCAGCATACATAAAACCATGAGCATAAAACTAAAAAACAACCAACAAACAGAAGACGCCAAACTAGATAGAATTATCCAATTTGACGAAAGAAGCAGAGGACACTCTGTTTCCGATTTAAGAAAAAGCACTAGGCTTCGTTCATATACATGGCGCTGCAATGATTGGTTCGACCAAGGCACTGAAGGTGCTTGTGTTGGATTTGCTTTAGGGCATGAATTAGCCGCCAGACCAGCAGAAGTCAAGGGTCTTGATTACAAGTATCTTGTTGAGAAGATTTATTGGGAGGCTCAGAAGTCAGACCCTTGGGAGGGTGGATCTTATCCTAATGCTTCTCCTGTGTATCACGGCACAAGTGTTTTGGCTGGGGTAAAGAGAGTTAAAGACCTTGGCTGGATAGAAGGATACAAGTGGGCATTTAATATTGATGATGTTTTATATGGTATTGGTCATAATGGTCCAGCTGTTTTGGGTGTAGCTTGGTATGATAGTATGTATACTCCAGATGAAAATGGTTTTATTAAGCCAACTGGTAATTTGGTTGGTGGTCATGCTATTCTTGCTAGAGCAGTAAATATTAAAGAAGGCTATGTAACATTGAGAAACTCTTGGGGCAAGAATTGGGGCAAAGAAGGAGATTGTTATATTACTTTTGAGGATTTAGAGGCACTCTTAAAACAACAAGGAGAATGTTGCTTTTTACTAAAAAGAAAAACAAGACTACAAAGAGCCATTTCAAAACTCCTTAACTTCTTCAAGTTTAGAAGAGATTAAAAAATGGCATTAAAATTTCCAATATCATTAGTAGGTAAGAGAGGTGGGGCAGCAGGTGGAGACGCGTTCCCAGACTTCGGCAACGCTAGCCGCGCATTTAACGGCACATCTGATTATCTCGTTACGCAATCCGCCTCCGCCTCCGCATTTAATTATATTCATGAGGACAAGGTGTTCACCATCGCGGCATGGATCAAGCTAGATGACCACACAGCCGAAGGCATCCAAGTAATTGCAGGAAATAGTTTTATTAGCACACTGACTAAGGGTTTTACTTGTTGGTATGATAACCGAACAGGGATACGCGAAAAGGGGTTCGTCATCTACATTACACACGGGGCGGGTGGGAGTAATGATGATCGTATGATAGTAACTGATGTCATCGCTGACAACAACTGGCATCACGTATGCTGGGCAGGTGATGGAACTGACATTACATTTTATCTTGATGGAGTCGTCAGTGGCACTCCAGACCCCATAGCATTTACAGGCACGTATGGGAACAGCCAGTTGTCTCTCACTGTTGGGCAGGTTTCTTCAGCAAACTACTTTGACGGGAAGATTGCAGACTTTCGCATCTATGACGAGGACATTGGCGCGGCATCGGCAGATGATCTATCCAACGGCATAGACGTTGCCACGGGTTTACAGCATTGGATCATCAAGGACGAAGATAGCGTTGAGGACTACGCGCTTGGCACTGACGGCTATTACAACATGAAAACAGACACAGGCACAACCCACGATGCCGATGGCCCAGCAGACTAATGGACTCAGCATATATAAAATCATTAGCCCTCATACTAATAGCCATAGCGCTCACCTCATGTGGTCTTGCACCTCCTGAGTGTATGATTGGGCATTAAAGTACGCCTTACAGGATTCGAACCTGTGACCTAATCATTAGAAGTGATTTGCTCTATCCATCTGAGCTAAAGGCGCATTATTTAATTGTCTTCAAAAACTTCTTTTAGAGCTTCTCCATGTAGTGGACATTGTGTATTGAACACAAATACACCCTCCATACCCATATAGCCTTTACCATATTCATTGTCCATTATAGGACAAGTACATCCCAAATCAATAGCTTCATCTGAACCTGCGTTTGGTATTTTTTCTTTTTCTATGTCCATAGTTGATGGTGGTGTTTAACAATAATCCTCATGCACTCCTTATCTTTCTCAAGCTTTATAGCCTCAAGTCTGTTGACTTCTTTATAACACTCTATTCGTTCAGGAGAAACAGTAAGTTCATAATGCCCGTCTACCGCTTTACTCTCAGTAAATAGTTCGTCAAACGGTTCGGTTGGTGGATACGCCCACTCAATTCTAGCCTGTATTACATCTCGACCTCTCTTGATATAATCATAAGCCTTCATTAATTCTTCTTCTCTTAAGTTTACCGCATCAACATAAGTTTGAGTTACAAAACCATCTTTAAGTTCTTCCGCCCAATCATAACCAATATCATGGACAAAGTATTGTTTTTTCTCCACTTCAATGTAATCGACAAGACAAGCAAACAACACCTTGGGGATTAGTTCTACCTTATCGCAGAATGTATCAGGTATTACATCGCTCAACCATTCTTGCTTCGGAAAAAAGAAACATTTGATTTTGTATTTTAAATCGAACCAAAAGTGTTTGTTTGATAGTAATTTGAATTTTATCATAGTAATTTAATTTGTATGAAGTTATTAAACTGAGTAGTTAAATCAGACAGTTTATAGGATTTCTCTTCACCGCCGACAAAAAACAACAGGATCTCTTCTTCTTTTAAGCTGATGGAGACAACATGATTTATATTAATAAATTCACCTTCTGTTATTTGATAGAATTTCCTATTTACCATAAATCTTTGCATGTCCTTCAGAAAGCAATAGTTCGTTTATATTCACCCAACCAAGTTCGTCGTCAAGATCCCAAATAGTCACTAGCCATCTTCCATATTTGCCCGTTTTATCTTTATGAGTTTCAATAGCTATTTGCTTACCAAGAATTAACTCGCAAAGCCTCTGTTTAGATTTTAATCCCTCTGGTCTTTCTTCTCCCCTTAATTCTGGGGTATCTATACCAAGAAGCCTACATTTCTGGCCTTTACTCCAGATACCCAACCCAAGATCTACATCTAAGGTTACAGTATCTCCATCATATATACTAACTACATTAGCCCTGTAATTGTAAAGTGTAAAAATTTTATCGTTCATTTTATTTTTGCCTTTCCCATGTATTGTCTGATGTAAATTTAAAAGAACCCTTGTAATCCATTCCCCATTCGTTAGGTGCTATTATACTTAAAAAACACTTATTTTCAACACTTTTATATAAATGGTAAACTTTACCAACAGCAGGTACGAAGTTATATTTTGAATTGTAAACTGTTTCTGTGTCGTTTGCTAATTCCATTAGTTCATCATATTGTTTTTTGATCTCATCAAACTTTGTACCAAAGTAATTTAGAGCATTTACACCTTTTTCATTTTTATGATTTATTACGTCTGGTATAAAAAACGCTGGAGCTCCTACATTTGTAGGATATTCCATTATTTGAGGCTGTTTTACAACCATATCTGGCTTCTTTTTACCCATTAAGATTAATTATTTATGTATTGTGATATAATTTTTCTGTCTTCCGCTGAAATTTCGGATTCTAATAAGGATTTGAGATATTCTTTGGGTATGTAGTCGCATGAAATAAATGCGTATTTCCCCAGAGCCAATTTAAAACTTTTGCAATCTCCTATTACAATGTGTTCTATTTGCATGTTATTCTGAGTCCATTAAAATCGGTATTTTTATTTCTGGGGCTGGAGGAATGACATCTCCACAACCATGATCACTACGTTTGCTAACTAAATGGGCTGATTTACAAGCAGCAAGCAAAAAGAACAGGTTTATTATTAATATTAGTTTCATGTTTTTATCTTAAATGGGGTTCAAATAACCTCCACCTATCGCTGCTTATTTCCTCGTAACCGCTGTCTATTTCTGATATAACTTTTTCCACCTCTTCAAATGAGTTGTAGATGTATTTATGAGGAAACATTCCCATTACCCAGAAGGGCGTTTTTTTCTTTCCTCCTTCAATAACAATAAAGGTAGGCTTCTTACACCTGCAAGCCCAACTCAACTCTTCCATTGTCCCAAATGTAGGAACTTCTGGGTCAAGATAGCAAATGATAAAATCTGCTCTATCAACCATAGACAAATCAAAGGAACGAACCTTTTTCATGTGGTCAGCTACCAAGTCGAATCCGCTAAAATCCAATTCAGCTTTTCTTTTGCCAGCCTCCATTAAATGACAAAGCTCATTGTGCGTGGCTTCTGTCTCGTCTGGGGCATTAATAAATGGTTTTTTATATGGGTCAAAAATAGTTACATCAATGCTTTTTAGAAACTCAGAGATGTCTTCTCTCCATGTTCTTCCCTCGGCATATTGCATTGGGCCTATTAAGTATGTTTTTGTTTTTGCGAGTATGTTTTTCATTTTTCTGGTTTACTATTACTTGATAATACCATAGATTCATATTCTTGTCCATCATATTCGAAATGAACCTTATCTCTTCCATATATATCTTCGCTAATGTTCAGGAACTTAGCTTCTGCCAGATCTACCCAACCATTTTTATTGGCATATACCCAGCTTTTTGGCTTGGATTCCAACCAAGCATCAAAATCTCCTTCTCCGTATCCTATTGATCTATAGTTTTTCATCTGGATTTTAGTTCTTTTATTTCCTTATTAAAGGTATAAACAGCATCATTAAAACACTTAATGAGTTTATTGTAATCATCTACTAGAGTCCAGAAGTTTTCCTCGGTTAACTCTGGAATGTCTTGCAAAACATCATTGATTTCTACCTTTGTTACATCTGGAAAATCCCAATGATTAAGTAAATCTTTTGATTCCATGTCCATGTTCTAATTATGCATGGTTTGAAATTTAAGTCAATTGTTTATTTGCTTTAATTTTTAAAGCAATAGACTATAACGCCTATCATGTATGCTATTAGTAATAGCTGGAATGTTATTTCTGGGGACATAACTATAGGTAAGCCTAGTATAAATTATTTTAATGTAAACAAAAATAATTTTTGAGCCTAAATTTACCTGTAATTTTTAGTGTTGGGGTTGTATGTTTATATAATACACGATAAATTATCTATTAGAAAACTTATAAAATATGCTAAGGAAACCCAAACAAAAAACCCCTTGGACCAAAATCCAAAGGGTTTAATATTTGTTAATTTTTTATTCTACTTCTACAATTAAATCTCTTGCCTCTTCTTTTTTAAGAGGTATTTCAACCCTTAATAGTCCATTTTTATATAGGGACTTGATGGAATCAGCGTCGACACTTTCGTGCAGCGTATATCTCTTTTTAAGAGATCTTTGAGCTATTTTCTTTTGATAAAATTCTGTAGTTTCTTCTTTATCAAAGATTTTTGGAGTCATTGCTTCTATTTTGAGTGTTTGTCCAGAAACAACAACGCTAATATCTTCTTTTTCTGCGCCTACTATAGCAAACTCTAGGATTGTATTACCCTGTTTGTCTGTATATACGTTATATGGATCAGAACTCCAAATTTTACTTACGTGTCCGTCATCTAGGATGTCGAACATTTTTTTAAATATATCCCCCTCGAAAACATGAGGTCGGTTAATTGGCCAAGTTTTTTTTATTAATGTCATATCTACTTATTAGTTAGTTTTTTAAATTGCATCCTTTTGGATTGCAAAAATTAAATACACGCCTTTTTTTAAAAAGGAAGATCAACAAGTAAAATACATAAAAAAAGTATTTAAAAGTTCTTAAGTAATATGCCAAAATACAAAACTAACCAAGAAAAAGCTAAAATAACAAAACTCATCTCTGGAAAATGCACAGCGGCAAAGAAAGATATTAAGGCCGCGAACTCTGATACTCTTAATGTTATTTTTTTAGGTGGTGTTACTTGCATATTTTTTCTCCTTTTGTTATGAAACAAGGTGTTGAATCTCCAACCCATGCCCCGATTTGATTAAATTCAAACCACTCTAAAGCTTCTTCGGGATTCATTTCTTCCTCCAATACACTTAAAACTTTTTGTTTGTTATAACAGACAATTGGGCTTTGCCCAAACCTCTCTACAATTCCCTCTATACAGTCGTCAAAACCATCCATAATTAATAAATCATAATCTTCTCCGCTGAATCCTGCTATTTCTTCTGTTTCTTCTTCCATAATTTAATTGTAAGTTTGGCTTCTGTGTTTGTTTTTATTCCGCGTAGTGTCTCTATCTATAATCAATGCCCTAATCAAAGTTACTATCATACCTAAATAAGCTAAAATAAAAGTAAAAACAATTATTCCATTAGGAGTTTTTAAAACAACTGAAATAACAAACAACAAAATAAGAGGCAAACTCCAATATAAAAAAATAGGCATATTAAAATAATTTTTTATGTTACTATTTTTTACACTATAAGTAACTCATTTACCCCTCACAAGAAGTACACTCCATAATAGACTGAGCAAGAGCTTGGCTAGGGTTTGTGCTTCTTTGATAATAAAAACCCTTCAAACCCATTTCCCAACCCAAAATCATAAGATCACTAACTTCCTTTGGGGATGCTTTAGGGTGAACCATTAGATTGAGGGATTGTCCTTGATCAATATACTTTTGGCGCTGAGAAGCTTGTATTACAATTTCTTTCTGGGAAACTTCTGAAAATGTTTTAAATACATCCTTTTCGTGTTCGTCGAGAAAGCCCAAGTGTTGAACTGAACCGTCCTTAACCAGAATAGATTTCCATACAGCTTCCGTATTTTTACCTTTAGATTCAAGCAATCTCTCTAGGTGAGGACTTCTAATTGTGAATTTTCCTTTTGCTGAGTTCTTTGTATAATAATTTACAGTAGGCTCAATTCCTTGAGATACTTGACCTAGTATGAGTGAACTTGTAGTTGTAGGAGCAACAGCCATTGTTGTTGTGTTTCTGCGACCATAACCTTTTAATACTTCTGGTTCTCCAAAGACCTTGGCTAGTTCTTCGGTGGCTTTGTCTGCTCTTTCTCTAATTATTCTGAAAATTTCTGCATTTTTCATCTTAGCTTCCATACTTTCAAAAGGAATCATATTGTCTTGCAGATAAGAATGCCAGCCTAGAACGCCCATTCCCAAAGCTCTGTGGCGCTTGGCAAAGTTGTGGTCAGCTTCCATATAGGGAATTCCTTCTGTTTTATTGATATATTCCTCCATAACTGAATCAAGGAGATAAACCATTGTTTCTATAGCGTCTGTTTTAACAATATCATCCCACCTCTCAAGATTAAGCGATGACAAGCAACAAACAAAAGACTCTTCTGGAGAAGAAGGTAACGCAATTTCGTTGCAAAGATTTGAAGCATAAATCTTCATGTTCTTGTCCTTATATACTTGAGGGGCATTCCTGTTCGCGGTATCTTGAAAAAATAAATAAGGGTAGCCTGATTCAAACTTCTTCTGAACAATCTTCGCCCAGATCTTTCGCTTATCAATGTCGCCGCCTTTCATACCCTCCATCCATTCGTCTGTAATGGTGACAGCAAATGATAAATCTTGAATGGGGTGACCGTCGGACCTGATGCGAAGAAACTCTTCGATATCTGGGTGATCGACAGGGAGATAAGCGGCAAAAGAACCTCTTCTTACGCTACTCTGAGAGACCACTGAAGTAACCTTATCAAACAACTCCATAAAGTGAACCGAGCCAGATGAGCTTCCTCCTGTACTAATAGATTTACCTCTACCTCTCAACTCACCAAAATAACCAGAAGTTCCAGCACCGTGTTTGGTTTGCATACCAACCTCGGATTGTTTTGTTAAAATGCCCTCCATCGTATCAGGCACAAAAACGCCATTACAAGAAACAGGCAAACCTCTATCTCTTCCATAATTAGCCCAAACAGGGCTAGATAAAGAAAAGAATCCAAGAGACATATAATGCTCAAACTTTTCACACAGGTCGGAAAACTTATCTTTCTGTTCAGCGGGGGCTCTAGATTGGAAATCTTTTTGAAATGATTCCCCGACACTCAATACCCGACTAATTAAGCTTTCGCCGTCAAGATAACCTCTGTTTAAAATTTGTTGTGATGTTTTGTTGTTCCAGTAATATTTTTTCATGCAAATACGCTTTCTAGATCGAATGTTTGTGATTTCTTTGAATACTCTACAGGACGAGAGTGAAAAAAGTCTGTGGAATTGTTTCCCATTAACTCCTCTTCAAACCACATTGTATCTTTAATCACATTATTGTCAACATCAAAAGCCTTCTTAAATGAAATTTGTCCAAGTGAATCATTAATCCTAGATTTAATAAACTCTTTTAGTAGTGGGGCGCTTAATCCTTCTTCATTAATTCCGTTAACCATCCAATCAATGATTTTAGCTTCTGCAATATAAGCTTGTTCAGCCTCTTGCATAATACGCCCTTCAAGCTCCTCGTCGAAAAGCTCTGGATGTTCTTCTCTTATGGTATTAATGATCTTAATTCCTACTTGAGCATGAATGTTCTCTTCGTTTCTTGTGTATCTTACCTGCTGTTCTGTATCCTTAAGTACATTTTTGTTTCTGGAAAACCAATTGATAACATAAAACTGACTCATTAAAGAAACGTTTTCAACGAATAGAGTAAACAAAATAAGTGCATACAAATACTGCTTCTTAGAATCCTTGTAAAACCTGTGTGTATATTTACGCAAATAGTTAACACGACCCTCAATAAAGTCTAGCTTTAGATTTTCTTCGAATACGTCTTCTAAGCCAAGGACCTTAAGCAGTCTTTCATAAGCGTTATTATGAATAACCTCTGTATTAGCCATCACATAACCAAGGTCAGTAAGAGAGGGGTGAGGTAAATTGTCGCCCAGTTTAGCCCAGAATTTTTTCACAGCAACTTCGATTTGACCAATAGCAGAAAGAGTTCTTATAATTATTTGCCTCTGCTGGTCATCCATTGTTATATGGAAGTCTTGAACATCAGAGGAAAAGCTAAATTCTTTGTCCGTCCAAAATCCATTAT
>Ga0102829_1000346_pt1 | contig 14263 bp, 12 predicted proteins | sample ColrivemetaGS575_FD_84510 | JGI IMG/M metagenome (GOLD analysis project Ga0102829, IMG submission 84510) | Estuarine microbial communities from the Columbia River estuary - Freshwater metaG S.575 | ecosystem: Environmental > Aquatic > Marine > Intertidal zone > Estuary | place: USA: Columbia... | reverse complement strand
TAAAATAACTTAACATTTTGCTTGACTTTTAAGAAAAGTTTAGTATATTTGTAATGTGAACTAAGTAATTATGAATTAATAATTAAGGAACAAATAATAACAGAACAAATAAAAACAGAACAAAGATGAGTGAACAAAACAATCCGCTAGCTGCAATGTTAGCACAGTATGAGGCAAACAACAAGCCTAAGTACACAAAACAAAGTGAGTCTAATACATACGACTTAAAAAACTACTTTACAACATACATCAAAGAGGGTGTAAAGTCTGCAACAAAAAACATTCGTGTTTTACCTACATCAGATGGCTCAAGTCCATTTGTTGAAATGTATGGTCACCGAGTTCAAATCGATGGTGAGCGGAAAACACTTCCATGTTTGAAACATGAAAAAGATGAGGCATGTCCTTTCTGTGAAGCTAATGATGCTTTACGTGCAACTGGTAAAGATTCTGATAAAGAATTGGCTAAGAAATACAATGCTAAATTATTCTACGTTGTTAAAGTTATCGACAGAGACAAAGAAGAAGAAGGTGTTAAATTCTGGCGTTTTGCACATGATTGGAGAAAAGAAGGTATCTTAGACAAGATTCAAGGTGTATTGTTAGCAATCAAAAAAGATGTTACCCACCCAGAAACTGGTCGTGACTTATCTATCACAATCAACAGAAATCAATTAGGGAAACCAACCCTTTCTTCTATATCTCACTTAGACCCATCTCCATTATCAGAAGATGCTGATTTAGCAGCTGAATGGTTAGCGGATGATAGAACTTGGGAAAAGGTATATGCTGTTAAATCATATGACTTCATGGAAATCGTTGTTAAAGGTGGTACTCCAATGTGGGATAAAGATGAAAAACGTTTTGTTGACAAAGCATCAAAAACTGAAGGTGGTGATGGAATCGAAGAAGAAATCACAATCGGTGTTGAAAATGTAAAAGCTAACGTTACCGCTTCAACTACAAAATCACCAGTTACTAAAACTGTAAATGCTGAAGTAGAAAAAGAAGAAGACGAACTACCATTTTAATATGGTAAACAAATTAAAAAGGGGTAAGTGATTACCCCTTTTTTTCTCTAATATAATTATAATTCTAATAATAAATACACATGGCTAAGAAACCAGAAAAGAAAGCGATTGAAAAAAAACCATTTGATTTAGATGCGTTTTTAGAATCAGAAAAAATTAACTCAGAGCCAAAAGATAAAGAATTATCTTGGGTTCCATTATCAAAAGCATGGCATGATGCTTTAAAATTACCAGGTTTTCCACGTGGTTACGTATCTCTAGTTAGAGGTTACTCAAATACTGGTAAATCTACAGCTTTTTACGAAGCAATTGCTGGTTGTCAAAAAATTGGTGACTTAGCTATTGTTATTGAAACTGAAGGTAACTGGAATACAGAACACGCAAAACAAGTAGGTGTTAAATTCAAAGAGATTGTTGATGAGAAAACTGGTGAGATAACTGAAAAACCAGACGGATTCATCCTTATGAGAAGTAGTGATTTGTACAACCGTTATAAAAACTATAATCACCAAGAAAGTAAAATGATGACTAAACCTACAAGACTTGAACCAGTTATTGAGGATGTTTCATTATTCATTAGTGAAATGATTCAAAACCAAGAAGAGGGTATCATCAATAAAAACATGTGTTTTCTATGGGATTCAATTGGTACGCTTAACTGTTATAAATCTGCTTGCTCTAACACATCAAACAATATGTGGAACGCTGGTGCAATGGGTGCATTCCAAGCGATTGTAAACTTTAAAATTCCATCTAGTCGTTCTGAAGAAAGTGAATACACAAACACTATGATTTGTGTTCAAAAGATTTGGTTAGATAACATGAATGGAACTGTTGTTAAACATAAAGGTGGTGAGTTCATGTTTTTTAATTCAAGAATCATTGTTCACATCGGTGGTATATTAACACATGGAACTAAAAAATTAACAGCTAAAGCATTGAATCAAGATTTCCAATATGGAACTGAAGCAAAAATCAGATGTGAGAAAAACCACGTAACTGGTATTGAAAGAAACGGTACGATTGCTTCAACACCACATGGATATGTTAATCCAGATGAGTTGGATGCTTATAAAACAAAAAATAGAAAATTCATACACGATGCATTGAATGTTAGTTATGATGTTGAGTTAGAATACACTGAAACTGAAGGAACCATGGAAGGTGACGATATCAGAGAATAGTATTATTTATCGAAACGATTCATTTAAAATTAGTTGTTTTACCAATCTTCCCATATTTATAAATATGGGAAGAAGGTTAACAACAGAAGAATTTATAATAAAAGCTAAAAAAGTTCATGGTGATAAATATAAATATTTAAATGAATATTTAGGCTCTAAAAAATACATGTTGATTGAATGTGGTGTACATGGTGAATTTGAACAAAAACCTAATTGTCATTTAAACGGTGATGGTTGTTCTAAATGTAGTGGAAAATATAAACCAACTAACGAAGAATTTATAATAAAAGCTAAATCAATACATGGTGATAGATACGACTATTCAACTTCATTTTATATAAACAATAAAACAAAGATTGAAATCACATGTTCAATGCATGGTATCTTTAAACAAACACCAGATTGTCATATTAATAAAAAACAAGGGTGTCCAGTTTGTGGTACTAAACAAAACGCAACAAATGAAGAATTTATTACCAAAACTAATTTAATTCATGGTAATAAATATGATTATTCACTAGTGGAATATATAAATTCAAAAACAAAGGTAAAAATAATATGTCCAATGCACGGTGTATTTGAGCAAACACCAAATAATCACATATTCGGTTATGGGTGTGTTAGATGTAATGGACCAATAATAACTGATTTTATTCAAAAAGCTAAAAGTATTCATAATAATAAATATGATTATTCACTAGTGGAATATGTTAATAGTAATGTTAAAATTAATATATTATGTCCTAAACATGGAGTATTTAGTCAAAAATTAAATGACCACTTATATGGTAATGGTTGTCCAATATGTAGAGAATCTATTGGTGAAAAAAAAATTAGGACTTATCTGTTAGATAATAAAATAAATTTTCTTCCACAACATAGATTCAAAGATTGTAAATATAAAAACACACTACCGTTTGATTTCTATCTACCAGAACATAATATATGTATTGAATATAATGGTGTTCAACATTACGAATATAGAAAGTTTTTTCATAGAACAAAAAACGCATTAAGTATACAACAATTAAAAGACAACATCAAAAAACAATATTGTGATATTAATGGTATTAGTTTATTAATTATTAAATATGATGAAAATATTAATAATAAACTTAATAAAATTTGCTAACACTAATTTATATTAGTATATTTGTGTAATAACATATTAATTACGATATATGAATAAAAGACCACCAAGAGACGGAAGTGTTAAAATTAAAACTAAAAATACATTACTCATCGATGGTGGGGCTTTATTTAAAACTGGTTACCATGGAGCAAAAAGCATGTATAATTCAGAAGGTAAACCCATCGGTGGCGTTTACCAATTTCTTACAATACTACGAAAGATGCTAACTGAAGACCTATACCATAGAGTATATGTGTTTTGGGATGGTAACTTTAGTGGTAAGTTAAGATATGACATTTACAAACCATACAAAAGTGGTCGTGGTAAAAACTACGAAACTGGAACACAACCTACAGATGAGGATGAATTGCTTCAAAGAAGACGTGTATGGGATTATCTCAATGAAATGCATATAAGACAGCTTAAACATGAAGTTATTGAAGGAGACGACTTCATAGCCTACTACTGTCTAAAGAAACAACCAAATGAAAAGATTACTATTGTAACAAACGATAGAGACATGGCTCAATTGATTGATAAAGATGTAAAAATTTACTTCTGTGACAAATCAATTAAGAATTATGTTGACAACACCAATTTTTTATCGTACTTTTGCTATAGTTACGAAAATGGTGCATTGGTTAAAACAATGATTGGTGATAATAGCGATACCATAAGTGGTATAAAAGGGCTAAAAGAGAAAACACTAATTAATCTATTCCCAATGTTAAGTGAAAGGAAATTAACTTTAAACGAAATAATAGATGAAGCTAAAAGGCAACAATTAGAAAGAACAGAAAACAAGAAGAAACCATTAAAGATATTAGATAATATTGTTAATTGTGTTACAGAAGGTGTTCAAGGTAAAAAACTTTATGAGATTAATCATAAATTGGTAAACCTAAAAGAACCAATGATGACACAAGATGGTGTAGAGCAATTAGAAGAATTAATTGTGGGTTTCATAGATGAATTTGAGTTCAAAGAAGTTTATGATATGATGGTAAAAGATGGGTTAGATAAAGAAATGGGTGAATACCGATATCAAGATTTTTTAGTCCCTTTTAAAAGTTTATTAAAAAGAGAAATAACAAGTCCTAAAAACAATTAACATGGCAACAACAGAAACTAGAAAAACAGAAACAAAAAATACTGAAAATACAAGAAAATTCGAAGAACAAAGATTTGAATTCGTATTATTTATTAATGACCATATCATTTGTCAAAGATTTTTTGACATCAGAAACTTCAACGAAGATTCAGTTAAGTCATTAGAGTTAAAAGACCTTATGGATAATATCATAGGTGTAAACAATGGGGATTTTGGTAGATTAGGTATCATACCTAACTTCTTAAAGAAAAAAGCTCAAACTTATTTATGGGATAATTATAATCCATATCATATTCAAAAAGATGAGAATACTAAAACATCAACTGATAAAATTGATAACTTTCAATTTGAAATCAAAGTAGATAAAAAAGTAATCTCTAAAGGTATATTCTCTGGTAATCTATTCCCACCAAAGGTTAGGTATTCAGTAGATATTAAAGAAATCATCCCATCAATAATTAATGAGATTAGATATTCTTTGGCACAAAAAAAATATACAATTTTAGAGACAAACTTAGCAGTCTAGTATATTTATTAATACAAAAGTTTTAAAATAAAAATAACATAATACATGGCAAAGATAGAAAAAGATACATTAGAGTTCTTAGGATTTGATTATCAATATAAATTATTAGCACAAATATTAACAGATAAAAGATTTGCTAATTCAATCATTGATATTCTTGATGCTAATTATTTCAAGGATGAACATTTAAAGTTGATAACTGTCGCCATAAAAGATGCCAAAGAAGAATACGATATTATCCCAGATTTTAGTAGTATTGAATTCAGAATGTTAGATAACATCACAAATCCACAAACAAGGAAGTATGTTTTAGGTCAATTAAAAAGAATCAAAGAAACAAGTCTTAATGATACATTGAAAGTTCAAGAAGTTGCAATGAAGTTTTGCAAAACTCAAGAACTTAAAAAATCAATAAAACAAATTGCTGCGATTATCGATAAAGGTGATACTGATGAGTATGAAAAATGTGAATCTATCTTAAGACAAGCGTTGGAACATGGTGATAGTAAAGATGACGGAATGGATGTCTTACACGACCTTGAAAGTGTATTAGATGAAGATTTTAGAAAACCAATACCAACTGGTATCAAAGGATTAGATGAAATCATGGATGGTGGATTATCCAAAGGAGAATTAGCAGTTATACTGGCTCCTTTTGGGGTAGGGAAAACGACCATGATGACCAAAATATGTAATACCGCTATGAATGAGGGACATAAGGTCCTTCAAATCTTCTTCGAAGATATGCCTAGAGTTATTCAAAGAAAACATTTAGCATGTTGGTCTGGTCACGATTTAAATAGTCTTGTCTTACATAAGGATGACCTTATTAAGATGGGTAAAAATATGACAGCATCTTCTAAAAATGGTACTGGTGAAATTAAACTTAAAAAATTCTCTAGTGATGGTACAACAATACCAATGATTAGACAATATATAAGACAACAAATAGCTAGTGGGTTTAGACCAGATTTAATCACATTGGATTATATCGATTGTGTGACACCATCAAAGAAATTCGATGATGTTAATGCTGGTGAGGGTGCAGTTATGAGACAATTTGAAGCAATGTTATCTGAATTAGATTTAGCTGGGTGGACAGCTGTTCAAGGTAATAGATGCATTTTGTTAAACTCTGAAGTTCAGACAGTTAGGCTTGGTAAAAGTGAAATAAAAGATATTATATTAGGTGACAAAATATTAACACATGATGGTTATAAAAAAGTTACACATATCTTTCCTATTGAAAAACAACCAGTATATAAGATAAAATTAAAATCTGGTAAGGAAATAACTGTATCTAAAAAACACTTATTTCCCACCGAAGATGGTCGATACTTATCAATACAAAATGGGTTAAATATTGGGGATAAATTATTAACAAAAAAATAATATTATTTTTTTTTTTGTATTGCTGTTTATCTTTTTCATAATTATAATATATTTATTATAAACGTTAATTATGAAAAAGATTATAACCGAAGAATTATTAAATAGAAAAATTTTTGAGACGTTAGATAAATCTAAAATAACTGAAAGACATTTAAGTGAAATAGATAAAATATTAGAAGTGTATAATTGTCAAACGATAAAGAATAGATTAAAAAATATTTATGATTTTATTAAATACGATGTTGATGGTGATTGGTTAGATAGGATTGATATAATCAGAACTGTATTAGTGAATGATGTAATGTCAGAGTACGCTTTAGAGATAAGATACGGTAAAGAAAATGTTGGTATTATCAAAAAAGAATTATCTAAAAAGGTTTCACATACATTAGAAAAATTTGTAGAAAAATATGGTGAAGTTGATGGTAATATTAAATGGCAAGAATTTAAGGAAAAAAGTAAGACACCTTGGGGTTTGGATTCTTGTATTAAAAAATATGGTGAGGTTGATGGTGTCATTAAATGGAAAGAACGTTTAAATAAAAAAATAAATACCCAAAATGAAAGAAAGAAAATTAAACCATATAGAAATGGTAGGACCCTAACGGAATATCAAAATAGATACGGAGTTAAAGATGGGTATGATAAATGGTTAAAACGAAACAATAATCATAGTTATCGTTTTTCTAAAAAGTATTATATTGAAACATATGGTGATAAAATTGGTGATGAAAAATGGTTAGAATATAAATTATCCATGAATAAAACTAGTTTAACATCATTTATAAGTCGTTATGGTGAAATTGAGGGTAATATAAAATATAAAAACCATATAACTAAATTATTTAAAAGTGGTTTATTTTATAGTAAAATATCTCAAGAGTTATTTTATTTAATTTATGATAAAATAGATAAAGTAAAACATAAAGAGATAAGATTTGCGAAATTAAATGGTGAGGAAATTTTTTACGATAAGATTAATAACAACACTATATTAGTTGATTTTAAATGTGGCAATAAAATAATTGAGTTTGATGGTGATTATTGGCATTCAACCCCAAAACAAATTGAAAAAGATGTTTTAAGAGACAAGTATTTAATTTCTAAAGGGTATGATATATTAAGGATTAAGGAAAGTGATTATAAAAATGATAAAGAAAAAATAATTACTCAATGTTTAATGTTTTTAAATAATTAATTAGTATATTTGTATATTATAAATAAATTTAATAAAAAAAAAGATGGAAAAACACGGTTTAAATTTAGATGATTTTATTTTAGATGAAATTGAAAGTATTGAGTTAATTGGTGAAGAAGACACTATTGATATAACAGTTGAAGACACACATATGTTTTACGCTAATGACATATACACGCATAATTCATCTATTTCTGCTGAAGTAGTTGAGGCTAACCAAATGGGTGGGTCAATCAAGAAAGGTCAAATTGGTCACTTTATTGTATCAATAGCAAAAACACTTGACCAAAAAGATGAAGGTACAGCTACAATGGCTATACTTAAATCACGTTTTGGTAAAGATGGTATGATTTTCCCTAATATTATATTTGATAACGCTAGAATTCAAATTGAAATGGGGGATGCTGAACCAAGTGGTCAAAATAGAACACAATACAAAAATGGTGTTGCTGAAAAAGAACAAAACCATATAAACGCTGTATTATCAGCAAGAAAAGCAACAAAAAATAATTAAAATGGAAGAACCTATATTAAAACATAATTCAGATAGATTTGTAATTTTTCCAATTATTCATCAAGATATTTGGGATTATTACGAAACAGCATTTGATGCTATGTGGACACAGAAAGAAGTGGACTTATCTAAAGATATTGACCATTGGAATAACAAACTAACAGACAACGAACGTTTTTTCATAACAAACGTATTGGCATTCTTTGCAGCATCTGATGGTATTGTAAATGAAAACTTAGCTGAGAATTTTTTAAAAGAAGTTCAATATAGTGAAGCTAAGTTTTTCTATGGTTTTCAAATTATGATGGAGAATATTCATAGTCACATGTATTCTTTGCTTATTGATACATATATCAAAGATGCTGAAGAACGCAGTAAAGCATTCAAAGCTATTGAATATATGCCACCAGTAAAGAAAAAGGCTGATTGGGCTTTAAAATGGATTGAATCAGAATCATTTGCTGAAAGATTAGTAGCATTTGCTGCCGTTGAAGGTATATTCTTTTCTGGGTCGTTTTGTAGTATATTTTATTTGAAATCAAGAGGTTTAATGCCAGGTTTGTGTGATGCAAACGCATTTATTTCTCGTGATGAAGCATTGCATTGTGACTTTGCAATTCACCTAGTAAATAATCACTTGGTTAATAAACCTACACAAGAAAGAATTAGAGAGATTTTATTATCTGCATTAGAAATTGAGAAAGAATTCATTACTGAATCATTACCAGTGTCGCTTATTGGTATGAACGCTGAATTGATGAAACAGTATTTGGAATTTGTTGTTGATGGTTTATTACTACAATTTAATTGCGATAAAGAGTTTAATTCAAAAAATCCATTTGAATTTATGAACCAAATTGCATTGAAAACAAAACAGAACTTTTTCGAAGGGCGTTCTACAGAATATAAATCAGCTGATTTAAGTGGTCCAATATCATTTGACGAAGAAATATAAAACAATAAATTATGCAAGTATTAAAAAGAAATGGAAACAAAATTGATTTTAATCCTAGTAGAATACTTACTAGGATTAAAAAACAATCTGAAGGTCTAAAAGTAAATGCTGATGAAGTATTTATCAAAGTTACACAAGGTTTAGCTGATAACATGACAACAAATCAATTAGATGATTTGATTTCAGTTGTTGCTGAATCTTTGGCTATGAATCACCCAGATTACTCTAAATTAGCTGCCAACATTGCTATCAGTAAGTTACATAAAGAAACTGAAGATAACTTTATGAAAGCAACTAAAAAGATGTACAACGGTGGGTTATTAAATGACAAATACTACGAAAAAGTTAAAGAAAACATCGAATTGATTGAATCAGTTATTGATTATAAAAGAGATTTTCAATTTGATTACTTTGGATGGTGTTCACTTAAAGATATTTATCTATTAAAACTAGGTAATGGTAGTGTTGTCGAAAGACCACAACACATGTATATCAGAGTTGCACTTATGATTACAAACAACCCAGTTGATTTCATTGAGAAATACAATGATTTAAGTCAACAAAAAGAATCACCAGCAACGCCAATAAAAATAAACATTGGTACTAAGATTGCTCAGATTGCGTCTTGTAATCTATCTATTGTTCCAGATGATTCAACTGAAGGATTATTAAGTATGTTAGGTAGATTATCAATATCATCATCTAAAGCTGAAGGTATTGGTTTAGCTGTCTCTAATATACGTTCTAGAGAAACCAACGTTGGTAATTCAGATGGTAAAGCTGGTGGTATTTTGAAATACTTAAAAGTTATTAATGAAGCATTAAGATTTTGGAACCAAAGAGGTAAAAGACCAGGTTCTTGTGCCGTTTATATCGAACCATGGCATAAAGATGTTTTTGATGTCTTGGATATCAGAAAGAAAACTGGTGATGAAACATTAAGGGCTCGAGACTTATTTACAGCATTATGGATTCCTAATAACTTTATGAGAGCAGTTGAAACCAATGGTGATTGGTATTTATTTTGCCCTCACGACATCAAAACAGCTGGTTTAAAACCATTGTATGAGATTTATGGGGATGAATATGAAGTTGAGTATAACAAAGCTGTTGAAATGGGTTTAGGTACAAAAATTAAAGCACATGACTTATGGCTTAAAATCCTCGAAGCTCAAATTGAAACTGGTATGCCATATATGTGTTTCAAAGACCATGTTAATGAGAAATCTAACCACAAAAATTTTGGGGTTATTCATTCTAGTAATTTGTGTTCAGAAATTGTTCAAGTAACTGATAAAGATACCACAGCAATCTGCACACTTACATCTATTCCAGTTCAAAAATTCGTTAAGGATGGTACATATGATTTTGTTGAATTAGGTCGTGTTGCACGTTCTATTACAAAATCGCTTAATATTGCAATTGAAATCAATGAGTATTCAACACCAGAAGGTAGAAAAGGTGGGTTAGAACAAAGAGCATTGGGTATTGGTATCCAAGGTTTGGCTGATGTTTTTGCCATGCTTAAATTACCGTTTACATCTTCAGATTCCAGATTGTTAAATAAAAACATATTTGAAACGATATATTTTAATGCATTGAGACAATCATGTGACTTAGCTAAAGAAAGTGGGTTAACATATGCACATTATGAAGGCTCACCAATATCTCAAGGCATATTTCAATGGGAAATGTGGGGTCTTAAAGAAGATGAGTTAAGTGGTATGTTTGATTGGACTGGATTACGAGAAGATATCATCAAATACGGTGTTAGAAACTCTCTTGTAACAACTTGTCCACCAACAGCCAGCTCAGCTCGTGTAATCGGCTCTAATGAAGCATTTGAACCATTTACGTCTAACTTATATGTACGTAAAGTAACTGGTGGTGAGTTTGCAATGGTGAATAAATATTTAGTTAAGGATTTAGAAAAATTAAACTTATGGAACAGAGAAATTCTTAATGAATTAATCAAAAACGAAGGTAGTGTTCAAAACATACCAGTTATTCCACAAGAAATAAAAGAAGTATATAAAACAGTTTGGGAAATATCACAAAAATCATTGATTGAGATGTCAGCTGAAAGAGGTCCTTTTATTGACCAATCTCAAAGTCTTAACATTTTCTTTGATACACCAACTGTTGGTAAACTAACAACAGCACATACATTAGGTTGGAAATTAGGGTTAAAAACTGGTCAGTACTACTTAAGAAGTCAATCAGTTGAAAACAAAGCTAAACACTTAGCTATAGATATGGATAAGAATAAAGCCCCAGAAAAACCAGTAGATAGCCAATTTGAATGTTTTGGTTGTTCAAGCTAATAAATTAAGGTCCTTATATAGGACCTTTTTTTATTTACTGTATTTACTTATAAAAATTTAATAGTATAATATTTATTTAATAAACAAAGTTATGGGTAGTAAATCTTATATAAATATAAATTTTCCTTTTAAGAATAGTGCTAATGGGTTCTTTTTGGATTTAAATTCAAATGAAGACGCAGCTATAAAGGCTGATTTGATGCATTTAATACTTACTAGAAAGGGTCAAAGACTTTATCTACCAGATTTTGGTACTGAATTACTTAGGTTCATATTTGAACCAAATGATGATTTAACATTATCCATGATTAAAGATGAAATAAAGACTGTTGTTAAAAAATATTTACCTAATTTATCGATAACTGACATAAAAGTAACTGAATCAGAATTTAGTGAATTTGCTGTTGTGGTAAACATAAACTACACAATAATAGATGGAGTTTTCCAAACAGAAGATTTTGTAACAATTAACATTTAATCATATACTTTTTATTACCACAATCGTATATTCTATATAAACCTCTTCCCAACATAATCTGATGTTCTGATTTAAACGGGTCAAACCCTTCTTTAACTAGAACATCTTTTCTGTATTTAAACCTATACTCTCTTTTTTTATTAATTATGTAGAAATAGTTAGGTTTTGAATCGTGAATAAAATTAAACCCTAATTTTTTGTATAAATCACCTTGACTCCATCTTCGGTCAGCGTAACTAATAATTTCTTTTGGGTTATATGTGTTAATAAAGTATTTTAATAGTTTATCAGCCCCTCCAATAACCGTTGTGTTTAGTTTATTACAGAATCTAAGTAGTTCATACTGATTTGAGTTACCACCCATCATTATCCTACCTTTACCAAATGTCATTAGACTAACTAATTCATCGTTATAATACAATCCTAATTTAATACTTGAATTCACATTACCTTGTATATGATTATCATCCAAAAATGTTTTAGAGACTTTAGGTGACACTTCTCGTATTATGGTTTTTCTACCGTATATTTTATTTGGTGTTAACCCTAGTATATTTGATAGTCTAGATTTAACTATATCTTGCTTATTTATCCACTCATCCTCAAATATATGGATAAGTTGAATACCTTTTTTTTCACATTCAATTGTTTTATTTATATGATAATCTGAAGAAACATATTCTTCAGAATGCCAATACAACCCATTATATTCAATGGCTAAATTATGTGATGGGATGTATATATCTAGTTCTTTACCTTTTAATATTGTTCTATTATTTTCTTCTATTTTAACATTTAATGATTCAATAAAATAAGCCACATCTTTTTCATCGTTGGAAATACTATTACTACAGCTAGGACATCCAAAACCATTTTTATGTGAATCACATCGTTGATTAAATTCTCCATGGATATCACAAATAATTTTAACTTTTTTAGTTATACCATTATATTGAACTAAAGAATAATCGTATTTGTTATTATGAATTAAAGAAGATACTCTAATAAACGAATCATTATCATGTATTTTATCTAAACATTTATAACAACCTTGTTTTTTTGATAAATGATTATTTGGGGATTGTTCAAAAACACCATGTGTTGGGCAAATTATTTTAACTTTTGTGTGTGAGTTAACATAATCTACATTTGTATAATCATAATTATCTCCATGTATTTCTTTAGCTTTTAGAATAAATAAAGTTTTATCCATACCACTAGTACCACCACAATATAAACATCCCTTACCACTTAAATGGTTACTTGGTGATTGTTCAAAAACACCATGTGTTGGACAAATGATTTTAACTTTGGTTTTTGAGTTAATATAATCAACCAAAGAGTAGGAATATTTATCTCCATGTATTTCTTCAGCTTCAGTTATAAAACCCAAAGAACCTTTTCTTTGTGTATCACTAACAACTTTACGTGAACATTTTGGACAAGATTGACCATTCAAATGTTTATTTGGTGCTTGTTCAAAAATACCATGAATTGGACAAATTATTTTAACTTTAGCCATATTATTAATATAATCAACTAACGTATAATCATATTTATCACCATGCATTTCTTTAGCTTCAGTTATAAATTCTCCTAGTGTCTTTTTTTTCAATATTTATTGTTTATTTAACTAAACACAAATATAGTGAAAATATTAACAAATACAACATTTATTAATTTTATTTTTTTATTATATTTATAATAAACAAAACAAATATGGCAAATAAAGGAATTGGGTACACAAGTAGAACATTCGCGGACATAAGAGCTGAATTAATAGATATGGTTAGGAAATATTATCCAGACATATTTAATGATTTTAATGATGCTAGTGTTGGTATGATGCTTTTAGAGCTAAATGCGGCTGTTGGTGATATGTTATCAGTAAACACCGATAGGATGTTTCAAGAGACACAAATAGATTATGCACAAGAGAAAAAATCAGTAATGTCTTTAGCTAGAACATTTGGATTAAAGATACCTGGGAAAAGACCATCAGTAACCATTGTTGATTTTAGTGTTAAAGTTCCAGTTTTTGGTGATACATTTGATTCATCATATGCACCAATAATTAGAGCTGGTGCACAAGTAACTGGAGGTGGTAAAGTATTTGAAACGAGTAACGATGTTGATTTCTCTAATCCATTTACTGTTGGTGGTATACCAAATAGATTAATTATACCTAATGTAGATTCGAATGGTACTATCATTAACTATACACTTACCAAAAGAGAAATGGTTATTAATGGGTTTACTAAGATATTTAAAAGGGTAATAAATTCTAATGATGTTAGACCATTCTTTGAATTATCATTACCAGACGATAATGTTATTTCTATTGATTCAGTGATTTCATTGCAAGGTACTGATTTTGTTACCCAGCCAACTAACACACAATTCTTAGATATTACAAAC
>Ga0102829_1000342_pt1 | contig 14337 bp, 19 predicted proteins | sample ColrivemetaGS575_FD_84510 | JGI IMG/M metagenome (GOLD analysis project Ga0102829, IMG submission 84510) | Estuarine microbial communities from the Columbia River estuary - Freshwater metaG S.575 | ecosystem: Environmental > Aquatic > Marine > Intertidal zone > Estuary | place: USA: Columbia... | reverse complement strand
GGCGGGGCGGGGTGCCGACGGCGCGCGCTGGGGGCTGGGTGGGGCCTGGCGGGCTGCGCCAGGGAGTGGCGAAAAAAAGCCGCCCGGGTGGGCGGCGAAGGTCCTACGGCAGGGAGTCTGTGGGCTACGTGGGGGGCAGCATCAAGGCGTCGTTGCGGCCGGTGCTGCTTGGGGGCGTGCTGCCGGCCAGGCTGTAGGCGTCGAAGGCGATGGCCTTTTCTCCCAGCCAGTCGTTGAGCTCGAGCATGCGCGCCTGCAGCGGAGCAATCTCGTTGCGGGCGAAGACCTCGGCGGCCTTGGCGGCGTCGCCGAATCCTGCGGTGTTGGTCGGCAGGATGCCCATGAGCTGGGGCGGCACGCGGTGCGCGGCGAGCATGTCGTCGCGGGTCACGCCCTTGATGTTGAAGAACTCGTCCTTGGCGGCGACCTCGGCCACCGGGATGAGCTGCATGCCGTCCTTCTTGCCGTTCGGGGCATACACGAAGAGGTTGCGGAAGTTGCCCGGGCCCTTCGAGGCCTTGAGCGCCTCGCGCAGCGCGTCGATGTCCTGCGGATCCTGCGCGGCGTCGGTCATGTACAGGATGAATCCCGCGTGGCTGCCGTTGAGGTAGTAGCGCCGGCGGAAGAGCGTGCTGCTTTCGTTGAGCCAGGCGGACTGCAGGGCGCTGAGGTACTCGGGCAGGCCGTACACCTCCTGATTCGGGTCCGGCTCGTACAGGTGGAACACCGCGCCGGGCTGGAACTCGTGCTCCTGCATGTAGCCGCGCACGAAGAAATACTTGTCCAGGCGCTCGGACGATCGGCGCGCGAACTTCGCCGGCACCGGATCCAGCTGAAGCAGCTTGCCCGACCGTGACCGCTTGCGCTCCAGGTACGCATTGCCGAACAGCAGGTAGTCCAGCGCGAACCGCGAGAAGGTCGCACGCGACAGTGCCGGATGCGGCCGGAAGGTGCTCGCCAACACGTTGCGCTTGAAGTACAGCGGCGAGCTGTGATGCACCGCCGCGCGGAAGCTGCGCGCCAGCGCCTCGAAGCTCACCGGCGGCTCGTACCACCGGCCCATGTTGGCCGCCTCGAGGTAATCGAGGATGTCGCGCCCATCGAGCACCGGCACCGGATCGCCGAAGGTGAAGGCCTGCGCACCTGGTGCGGCGGCCACGACCGCGCTGTCGGCGGCCTGGGTTGTCTGGTCCATCAGGAAATCTCCATGAAGCCGGTGTTGCCGGCCGTGACGCCCTCAAGGGGCTCGTTGAGTAGCGCGTGCATCGCGGCCCAGGCGATGTCGCCGTGGCTGGCATCCTCGCTGCGGCTCGCCTGGTAGGTGGCCTGGCGCCCGCTCGGCGTCATCGCCTTGCGGATCGCCATGAAGCTCGCCGGGATGTCGGTGTAGCCGGAATCCCACTCCAGTCGCCCCTTGCCGATCACGTCCAGGGCCTTGAGCACCATGCGCGTCTTCAGCTCGACGTTGTAGGAGTAGCTCACCGCATCCGGCCGGAACTGCTTCACCAGTTGGAACACCCCGATGCCCATGCCGGTGACGTCGATGCCGAGGAACGTGACGTTGAAGCGGCCGCACGTCTTCTTGATGAACTCCGCCTGCTCGGCGAAGTCCGCGCCCTTGAACTGGTGGCGCTCGAGGATGCGGAACTTCCCATCCGGCACCGCAGGCGGCGCCAGCACCACCAAGGCAGCGCTGTCGCCCGTGCTGCTCGGGTCATACCCCAGCCACACCGGGCGCGACCCGAACGGCCGCGGCATGAAGGGCTTCCAGTCCGTCCACAGCTCCCAGCTATCGACCCCGCAGCGCTGCAGCATCGCCAGGGGGAAGACGCTGTTGCCGTCATCCATGAACTGGCACATGAAGAGCTGCGCGAACTCGTCGGGGCTGTACTCCCGCTTGAGCTGCTCGATGTCGAACAGATCGCACCCGCTCGCCTGCGCGTCCTCGATGGTCACGATCTGGCGCCACTGGCCGTCCGCGCAATGCACGCCGCCGGCCAGCGCCTGGTGCGAGATATCTACCTGCACCCGGTCTGCCTTCGCCCGCCCCCGGTTGAACAGTGCTCCGGTCCAGAACGGATACGCCTCGTGCGAGATCGCCGACGGCGTGCTGAAGTACGTCTGCCGCCACCGCTTCTGCGACGCCATCCCAGACGCCACCTTGCGCAGCTCCTGGTAGCGCGGAATCCAGAACACCTCATCCACGTACAGGTTGCCGTGGTAGCTCTGCGCCGTGCGGCTGTTCGTGCCCAGGAAGATCAGCTCGGCGTCGTTGTGCAGCTTGATGTTCTCGCCGCGCAGCTCGACGTCGACCTCCTTGGCGAAGTCCATGATGTAGGACCGGAACTGGAACGCCTGCGACTTCGACGCGCTCAAGAAGATCTGATTGCGCCCCGTCTTCAGCGCATCCACCAGCGCCTCGCGCGCAAAGTAGAAGGTCGCCCCGATCTGGCGCGACTTCAGAATGTTGCGGATCCGCTCCGCCTCGCCGGCCGCGTACCAGGTGCGCTGGTAGCCGAACATCGAGTCATCGAAGCGCTTCGAAAGCTCTTCAACCTGATCTTCGCTGAAGAAGTTGCGCGTCGGCTTCTTCTTCGGCCCCGCGTTGCGGTTCGCCACGTTCGGATTCAGGTCCGCCTCGTTACCGCCGGCCTCATACCGCCGCACCCGCGCCATGCGTTCGATCTGGCGGCCGAGCAGGTCAAGCTCCTTGAAGTCGCGCCCATCCTTCGCCTCCTTCGCCACCAGCACCGCCCAGCGCAGCTCGAGCGCACTCTCCATCCGGGCCATCGTGTCCGCCGCGTCCCACTTCATCCGCGCCTTCCAGTTGCGCACGCTGTGGTAGGGAACGGACAGGTGCTCCGCGATCGCCGTCAGCGACCAGCCCTGCCAATACAGCGCCCGCGCACGTCGGCGCGGGTCGATATCGGCAGCAGAGAAAGTAGGCGGCGCCAGCGCCGGGCGGGCTGGCAAATCGGCTGTGATTGCAGTCATGGCCGCAACACTGCCCGCCGCGCGCGCGCGGAAGTTGCCAGGATTGTTCTACGCGCGCTCGCGCGAAAACCGCGCGCCATTGGGGCGCATGCCACGCGCGTCGATCATGGCCGCAACTCACCCCCGAGGCCAGGCCCTACATGGCAAAGAGCAAGTTTTTCCGCGTCGGTACCGAAGGCGACACCACCGACGGCCGCAAGATCGAGCGTAGCTGGATCCAGCAGATGGCGGACCACTTCAACCGCGACCTGTACGGCGCCCGCGTCTGGCTCGAACACCTGCGCGGCCTCTACCCCGACAGCACATTCCGCGCCTACGGCGACGTCATCGCCCTCGAGGCCCGCGAAGTCGAAGACGGCAAGCTCGCCCTCTACGCCCAAATCGACCCCACCGACGACCTGGTCGCCATGAACAAGGCCCGCCAGAAGCTCTACACGTCCATGGAAGTCGACACCAACTTCGCCCGCCGCGGTCACGCCTACCTCATCGGCCTGGCCGTCACCGACACCCCCGCCAGCCTCGGCACCGAGATGCTCGCATTCTCGGCCGCCAACCCCGACGCATCCCCACTCAAGGCCCGCAAAGTCTCCCCGGACAACATCTTCACGGCCGCCACCCCCACCACCATCGAGTTCGAGGAAACCATGAACACGAACACCCCCGAGACCAAGCCCGCGGCCACCAACACCCCGCCGGCCGAAGACAAGACCCTGCTCTCCCGCATCAAGGAACTCCTCGGCGCCAAGCCCGAGACCCCGCCGGCCCCGGCAGCCCCCCAGTTCAGCGCCGACGACATCGCCGGCAGCTTCACCGCCCTCGCCGAAGCCAACGCCAAGCAAGCTACCGACTTCGCCGCCGCCCGCACCGAAGACGCCGCCACGATCAAGACCCTGCAAGACCAGGTCACCGCCCTGTCCGCCGCCCTCGAAGAAGTCTCCAAGGCCTTCGACGCCTTCCGCGCCCAGCTCGACGCCGAACCCGCCCCCGGCACCCAGCGCCCGGCCGCCACCGGCGGCGACGGCAAAGTCATCACCGACTGCTGACCCACCCAACGCACGCACCCCTGGAGAGCCCCAATGCGCAACGAAACCCGCCGTGCTTTCAACGGCTACCTGGCACAGATCGCCACGCTGAATGGCGTCGATTCGGCCACCGAAAAATTCACCGTCTCCCCGTCGGTACAGCAGACCCTGGAGAGCAAGATTCAGGAGTCCAGCGAGTTCCTGGGCCGGATCAACATGATCGGCGTCTCGGAGCAGATGGGCGACAAGATCGGTCTCGGCGTCTCCGGCCCGATCGCCAGCACGACCAACACCGCCACCACCGACCGCAGCACGCGCGACGTCGCCGTGATGGATCAGCAGGGCTATGTCTGCACCCAGACCAACTTCGACACGCACCTCACCTACGCGAAGATCGACGTCTGGGCCAAGTTTCCCGACTTCCAGACCCGGATCCGCGACGCCATCCTGCGCCGCCAGGCGCTGGACCGGATCATGATCGGCCTGAACGGTACTTCGCGCGCGGCCACCAGCGACCTGGCCACCAACCCGCTCCTGCAGGACGTGAATATCGGCTGGCTGCAGAAATATCGCACCCACGCGGCCGACCGCGTGCTGGCCGAAGGCGCGGCACCGGGCGCCGTCGCGGTCGGCGAAGGCGGCGACTACGAGAACCTGGACGCCCTGGTCTTCGATGCGATCAACAACATGATCCAGCCGTGGTATCAGGAGGACGCCGGCCTGGTGGCGATCATGTCGCGCGAACTGCTGGCCGACAAATACTTCCCGCTGGTCAATACCAAGCAGGCCCCGAGCGAGCAGCTCGCAGCCGACATGGTCATCAGCCAGAAGCGCGTCGGCGGCATCCAGGCGGTGCGCGTGCCATTCATGCCGGCGGGCACGATCATGATCACTAGCCTCGAAAACTTGTCGATCTACTGGCAGGAAGGCACCCGCCGCCGCACCGTCGTGGAAAACGCCAAGCGCGACCGCATCGAGAACTACGAGTCCAACAACGAAGCCTACGTCGTCGAAGACTACGGCTTTGGCTGCGTTATCGAGAACATCACCGTCAGCTGACCGGTGGCATCGTGAAGCGGGCCCGGCGCCGTGCCGGGCCCGCCATCAGCAGGAGCCAACATGCCGACAATCTCCCCTGCCCGCGCGCATCGCATGCGCCACATTGCCGCCGCCCGCGCGGCATCTGCGCTTGATGAGGCGGTCAATCCGTCGCTCGCCAACGGCTACGAGCTCATGCTTGCCCAGCTGGCCGAGCACCGCCGCCAGCTCAAGCAGATCCAGTCGGTCGAGCGCAAGATCGAGCGCAAGCGCAAGCTCATCCCCGAATACGCGCCCTACATCTCCGGCGCCCTTGAAGCCGATCGCGGCGGACAGGACGATGTACTCGCCACGCTGCTTGTATGGCACATCGACTGCGGACAGCTCGCCGCTGCCGTCCCGCTTGCCTCCTACTGTCTCGAGCACGGCCTGGTCATGCCCGACCACTACGAGCGCAGCCTCGCCACGCTCGTCGCCGAGGAATCCGCCGAGCTGGCGCTGAAGCAGATCGCGGCCGGCGAAGCCCCGGACGTCCGAGCACTGCACAGCATCCAAGCCATGACCACCGGCCACGACATGCCCGACGAGGTGCGCGCCAAGCTGCACAAGGCGATCGGCTACGCGCTGCGCGAATCCGAGCCTGGCGCCGCCCTCTACGAGCTCACCCGCGCCTTCCAGCTCAACAGCAAGGCTGGCGTCAAGAAAGACATCGAGCGCCTCGAGCGCGAGCTCAAGAAGGCATCCCCCGGCAAAGACTTCACGGTCATTCACAAGGGCGCCGACTTCGACGTCATCCCCAACACCGCCGGCGACGCCCCCGCCGCCGGCTAGCCGAGCGTACCCCGCAGCCTGGCGGCGGGCGTGGGCCAAGGGGCTGAATCCTCCCCCGCAACCCACGCCCCCACCGCCACCTCGAGGAAACCATGAGCTTCATCGCCGTCTCCGTCCCGCCCGCTGCACCCGCCGTCGCCGTCATCGAGAACGACGGCTTCTTCCCCGACCTCGACCCCTCTGCGGCACGCGCCCGCATGCGCATCGACGGCACCGTGACCACCGAGCGCCTGGTCGCGGCGCTCACCGAGGCCGCCGCATCGGTGAATGGGCAGCTCGCGGCCTGGAAGCAATCGCGACTGGAAGCCGGCGCCTGGATGCTAGAGGACGTGCAAGCCGACACCGTCGGCGGCGTCAGCATCCTGGTGCAGCGGTATCACCGCGCCGTCGAGTGCTATGCCGCGGCGTCGCTGATCGAGCGCCACCGCAGCTTCGACGCGACCAACGACGGCCACCAATACGCAGACAAGCTGGAGTCGCCCATTGACGACCTTCGCCGAGATGCTCGATGGGCGATCAGCGACATCCTGGGCGTTTCCCGCTCCACCATCGAGCTCATCTGATGCTACCGACCTGCCGCATCCACTGCGCCGTCCATGACAACGACGGATCCCCCGTCCGGGGCGCTACCATCACCGCCCGCCTGAACCGGTTCGAGGTCTTCGAGGGCTACGTTGTCCCCGACCTGGAAACCGCCACCACCGACGAGGCGGGCGCCGCAGTGCTCGCCCTGTGGCCCAACGCGCTCGGCGCCACGGCCTCGGCCTACGACGTGCGGATCCTCGCGCCGAACGGGAAAACCCTGCGCCTGGTGGCGACCGTGCCGAACGTGGCAGACGCCAACCTGCACGAGATCGCCGGATTGCCGCCGTATGAGGGCAAGTCGGACGGACAGCTGATCATCGACGCGGCCGTGGCGGCCGTGGCCCCCGCTGTGGCAGCCAAGATCGCCGCCGAGGCCGCGCAGGCGGCTGCCGAGGCTGCCCAAGCGAGCGCGACCGCCGACGCCATTCAGGCCTCCGCCGACCGCGACCAGACCGGAAAAGACCGCGTAGCCACGGGCGCAGATCGAGCCCAGACAGGATTCGATCGCGCTGCAACGGCCACCGATCGCCTACAGACGGGGCTGGACCGACAAGCGACACAGGCGGATGCCAACGCCACGGCGGCTGACCGCGTGCAGACCGGCCTAGATCGTGTCGCCACCGCAGCCGACCTAGCACAGACGACGCTCGACAGGCAGGCCACCGCTGCGGACAGAGTGCAGACCGGCGCCGACGTGGCGCTCACTGGCCTCGACGCCGAGGCCACGGCGGCAGACCGCGAGCAAACTGGCTTTGATCGCACTGCGACCGCCGCGGACCGTGTTCAGACCGGCCAGGATCGCGCCGCTACCGCTGCTGACCGCGCCCAGACTGGACAGGATCGCACCCAAACTGGTCTCGACCGCATCGCCACCGCCGAGAATCGCGTACAGACCGGGCTGGATGCTGCGACCGCGACCGATCAGGCCGGCATCGCAACCGCGCAGGCCGGCATCGCTGCACAAGCAGCGCAGGACGCCGACGCGGATCGCATCGCAACGGACGGGCATCGCATCGCGGCAGAAAGTGCCGCTGCGACGGCGACAGGCGCGGCGACGACGGCGACAGCCAAGGCCGGCGAAGCCTCTACCAGCGCCACGTCCGCGCAGTCCGCGCTTCAAGACATTCTCGCCCTCGGGGGCTTTAACTTCGACTGCGGCACTGCGACCAGCCAGTACGGCGGCGCCGTGCCGTTCAACGCAGGAGGCGCCCTCTGATGGCGATCAAGATCCAGCTTCGCAATGACACTGCCGCCGCCTGGAGCGCGGCCAACCCGGTGCTGATGCGCGGGGAGGTGGGTATTGATCGCGACACCGGCCGGCTCAAGATTGGTGACGGCGTGACGGCGTGGAATGCGCTGCCGTTCGCGCTGACCGGACCGCAGGGGCCGCAGGGCGAGATCGGGCCGAATCTGGCGCTCTCCGGCCCCGGCCTGACCGTGCCGGCCGGCGTGCCCTTCGAGATCACGATGCTCAACCGCGACAGCTACACCACCTATGCGGTTTCGGCGACAGGCGGCACGGCTTCGCTCGTGGGCAACAAGATCACCTTCATCGGCTCCGAGATCGGCGCGCAGACCCTCACGATCAGCGCCGATGACGTTGATCGTGTCCTGACCATCAACGTCGTCTCGAATAGCCTGGGCAGCGCGCCGGCTGCGCCCCCCGCCTTTGGCGACCCGCTCGAAGGCGGGTTTACGCCGGCAACATCATCGACACAGTGACGACCGCCACCGGCAGCCGCGCGCTTGCAACAGGCGCAGTCACGCTCACGATTCCGCCCGCCGATCTGCCCAAGTTCTACATCGGGCAGAAGGTGCGGCTGGCGGCCAGCCCAGATCAAGGTGGATCGACAGCCGGACTGGCGGACGGCACCGTCATTGCGGGCTCGGGCAACCAGCTCTCGATCGACCTCACCAACATCCGCTACGGCGCCGGGCAGACCTTTACGGCCTGGGTGATCGCCGCCGCGTGGAAGGTGATCGTCTCACCCCGTGCGCAGGGCGAGAATGGCTCGGTGCAGTACAGAACCGCGAACGGAGCCGACCCCGCAGCTTGCCGCACCCTGACCAACGGCCCCGCATCGACGGCGGCCATGGAAGCGCTCAACGCAGGCACTGTCGTCTATCCGATGGCGCGCTGGGTCACGGACATCAACAACGGCGGCGGCATCAACGGCTACCGGGACTGGTACATCCCGGCACGCGACGAACTCGAACTGTTGTGGCGCAACCTCAAGCCGGTCACGAACAACAACTTCGTCGGCGACCGCCCTGTTTCGGCCTTTACCTACAACCGTGACGCCAACATCTCGACCCTGGGCCAGAACGGCACCAACGACAACAGCGAGCCCGTAGGGGCCGCGTACACGGCGACGGTTCCTGCGCAGACCGCCGCGACGCCGTTCCGTTCGGGCGGCACGGAGGCGCTGACGTTCGGGTCCGCGTACTACTGGGCCAGCAGCGAGTTCAGCGCGTACTACGCGTGGAACCAGAACTACAGCACGTCCAGCCCGGGCGCCCAGAGCAACAGCGGCAATAAGGGCAACCTCACCCGGGCGCGGGCAGTGCGGCGATCGATCCTTTGATCCTTTGATCCTTTCATCATGGCCCAATACAAGCACCTCCCCATCTACAAGCAGACCTACGATCTGCTGGTGCGCGTCACTGAGATCACGCGGGGCTATCCGCGCGACTTCAAGCCGTTCGCCAGCCGGATCAGGGAGCAAGTAATGGAGGTGGTGCTGCTGATCTACCGCGCCAATTCGGTGCGCGCCGAGCGCGTGCGCCTGCTGGAGCAGATCGGCGAGCTGATGGAGGTGATCGAGCTTTCCCTGCGTCTGAGCTGCGATCTGCGGCTCATCACGCGGGTGCAGTTTTCCTCGGTGGTGACGATGACCGACAGCATCATCCGGCAGGCGAGCGGGTGGCGCAAGAATGCAGTGGGGGCGGCAGAATGACGGGGGTTAAGGCGCCCGTCAGCGACCGTCTGATCGGGGCTGCTCCCGTGGGTCGCGACCACGATAGGCCGAGCGGTGACGCGGGCAGTTTCGGCGCGATAGCGTTCGCGCCGCGACGTGTGAGCGAGCAGCCATGCAGCGAGTTCAGCGCGAACAACGCGTGGAACCAGAACTACAACACGTCCAGCCCGGGCGCCCAGAGCAACAACAACAATAAGAACAACAACAACCGGGCGCGGGCAGTGCGGCGAACAGATCCCCCGCTAGCGTGTAACGTCACCGTCGAGGAGCTTTTTCAGGCCTACTACGACTGCAGAACCCACAAGCGCAACACGGCCAACGCGCTTATCTTCGAGCGTCGCCTGGAGCGCAACCTCATGGACCTGCACCGCGACCTGTGTGCCGGCACGTATGTACCAGGGCGCTCGATCTGCTTTGCGGTGCTCTACCCGCGCCCGCGCGAGGTGTGGGCGGCCGACTTTCGTGATCGCGTCGTGCACCATCTCATCTATAACCGGGTGTCCGAGCGCCTGCACCGGCGCTTCATCGCCGACAACTGCGCCTGCATCCCTGGGCGCGGCACGCTCTACGCGGCGAATCGCGTCGAACGCCACCTTCGCAGTGCCACGCAGAACTGGACGCAGCCGAAGTGGGTGCTGCAGATGGACATCGCCAACTTCTTCGTGTCGATCAACAAGGCGATCTTGGATGGACTGCTGGCCGATCACATCGACGACGCCTTCACGCTGCACCTGTCACGCACGGTGCTGCACAACGACCCGACGCGCGACCCGATCTACACCGGCAATCCGGATCACCTGAAACAGATTCCGCCGCACAAGAGCCTGTTCAATGCGAACGGCAATGGGTTGCCGATTGGCAACCTGACAAGCCAGATGGAAGCCAATCTCTACCTGGACCCGCTCGACCAGTACGCCAAGCGCGTGCTGAAGCTGCGCCACTACGCGCGCTATATGGACGACATCCTGATCGTCGGCGACTCGCCGGCCGCGTTGCGCGACATCGCAGACAAGCTGACGGCGTTTGCGCGCGACCGGCTGCGCCTGACGTTCCACCCCAAGAAGACGCACATCCAGCGCGCCGACCAAGGCGTCGACTTCGTGGGCTTCATCATTCGGCCGCACGCTCGCTACCTGCGCCGCCGCACGATCACGCGCGCGCATCACCAGCTGCGCCGTCGCCCTGAAAACCTGCCCGCTTCAATCAACAGCTACTTCGGCCTGATGCGCCACGCAAACGCTTACCGGCAGCGGCAGCGCCTGGGCGCAAAGGCCCGACTTTCTGGACTCAACCCTAACCCTGCACTCACAAAGGTGACGCCGTGCAATACCTGAAATACACCTACGTCGATGCCAAGACCGGCATTCCCTGCACTGAGGCGCCGATGCACAACGGCCCGGCGATGCCCGCCGTAAAAGGGCTCGCGCACGGCTTTGCGCTCGAATCCGAGTATCCAACCAGCACGCCGAACTTCTACGGCAGGGCGCCCGATGGCGCGGTGATCGGCGTGCCGGGTGTGCTGGCCGTGGTGACGCAGGCCGAGTACGAGGCTGCATGGCAGGCCGAGCAAGACGCCCGGACCCCGCAGTCGGTGACGATGCGCCAGGCTCGCCTTGCACTGCTGGCCGCTGGGCGACTGGATGAAGTGCAGGCGGCGATTGCGTCGATGCCCGAGCCCGCACGCTCGGCGGCGCAGATCGAGTGGGAGTACGCGCAGGCGGTGCAGCGCAGCAGCACGCTGGTGACGGGGCTGTGCGCCGCGCTGGGCATGACGCACGACGAGATGACTGCGCTGTTCGTGGACGCGGCGAGGCTCTGAGTCGCCATGAAAACCTACCTCCTGCGCATCGCCGCCTGGCTATCTCAAGGCCTGCACTGCATCGCGCTCGGCGGGCACCACGACATGACGCTCTCCGCGCGCTGCTACGTCGAATATCGGCTGCGGGGCAATGCGCGGTGGCGCCTGGCGCACGACGCGATCAACTGGGTTTTCTGGGTCACCCTGAAGCAGCAGGAGCACTGCATGGCCAGCTTCCTCAGCGACGCAGAGTTCGCGCGCGACGTGATCAAGATGAACGCCGCCCGCGCGGGCAATCCAGGTCCTATCCGGTAGCCCGCAAAACCGCATGCGGCCATGCGCGAGCAGGCGCAGTCCAAACTTTCAGCATGATTGTCCGCGCACTCCAAGGCGACACCGTCGATCTCATCTGCTGGCGCTACTACGGGCGCACCGCAGGCGTCACCGAGCAGGTGCTCGAAAAGAACCCGCGCCTCGCCGAGCTCGGCGAAGTGCTGCCGATCGGCACGGCCGTAACCCTGCCCGACCTGCCCGCCGCGCCCGCAGCGCCCGCGCGGCTGCGCCTGTGGGATTGACCAGGATGGACGCGCCGCGCGCCGCGATTACAGCCGATCTGCTCGCCGCCGCAACCGGCTGCCCGCCCCATCGCGCGGCCACCTGGGCGCCCTGCATCGACGCCGCCTGCTGGCACCAAGGCATCCTCGGCCCGCTTCGCATGGGGGCATTCATCGGACAGGTTTCGCACGAGTCCGCCGACCTGGCGCGCACCCAGGAGTCGCTCACCTACACCTCTGCCGCGCGGATCCGCGCCGTGTGGCCCAGCCGCTTCGCCGCCGACGCCGACGCCGAGCCCTTCGTGCGCAATCCGCAGGCGCTGGCCAACCACGTCTATGGTGGCCGGATGGGCAACCGCGCGCCCGACGACGGCTGGCGCTACCGCGGCCGCGGCCTCATTCAGCTCACCGGCCGCGACAACTACGCGCGCGCATCCGAAGCGCTCGGCGCCGACTTCATCGACGCGCCCGAGCTGGTCGCGTTGCCACAGTGGGCCGCACTGACGGCCGCGTGGTTCTGGGCGCGCAACGGGCTCAATGCACTCGCAGACCGCCACGATCACACGGCGATCACACGGCGCATCAACGGCGGCCTGCACGGCCTGGCCGATCGCATCGCCCGGACTCAGCGCGCCATCGCGGCGCTCGGCAAAGTGGAGGCGTAATGTGCTCACCCTCTTTTCATCCTCGCTCACCAGGGCAGCCTTGCTGCTACTGGCTGCCGCTGCTGCTATCGGCCTGGGCGCTTTCGCGGGCTACCAGCATGGCCTGTACGTGGAGCGCGGCCGCCATGCGCTGGCCCTGCAGTCCGCCATCGTCGCCACTCATGAGGCTGCACGTGCAGACGCTGCGGCTGAATCCGAGCGCCGGCACGCGGCCGCGCTACGCGATGCGAGCGCTGCGGCTGCTGCCCGCGCCGCGCGCCTGACCGGGCAGCAACATGCAGCGCAGACTGACCGCCCTGATTGCCGCTGGCCTGCTGACCGCCGCGTGCTCATCAACGCCGCCGTCGCTGTCGCCAACGCCACCCCAGCCGCTCCCGCCGGAGGCCTGCCTGCAGCCCTGCCCGGGACTGCCGAGCCTGCCCGATGACGCAGAATCCGCCGTCCTCCTCTGGCTTCACGACCTCATCGACGCCGCCGGCGCCTGCCGCCGACAGCACGACAGCTGCCGCGCCAGCCACCCCGGACTGCAGCGCACCAGATAGCCACGGCCAGCAAGAGGCCTGGCGCCGCACCGGCCACGACCAGATCGGCCGCGGCCCATACCGCATCAGCAAGTCCTTCGTGGCCCGCCGGCACATCGGCATCAGCCCCGTGTATCACTGCTTCCACCTCTTCGCCTATCTCGGCGCCTGCCCCAGCCCGGACGCGGCCAAGGCACTGTGCGCCGAGCACGAGTCCACCTTCCATGCTTAAACCCGCCAGCCTGCGCGCCGCGCTCGAATCCGCCCTCCCGGAGCTCGCCGCCAACCCCGACCGCCTCATCCTCTACATCGACGAAGGCCGCATCCACAGCCGCTACGGCGACAGCCTCAGCTTCGAGTACCGCTACCGGCTCAACCTGGTGCTGCTCGACTACGCCCACCACGCCAGCGCCGCCATCGTCCCGCTGCTCGCCTGGCTGCGCGTGCATCAGCCAGAACTCGGCCTCAATCCCGACCTCGCCGACGACGCCGTCACCTTCGAAGCCGAGATCCTCAACCACGCCAGCATGGATTTCGCCATCCGCCTGCAGCTCTCCGAGCGCGTCATCGTCACCCAGGACGCTGCCACCGGCGAAACCCACGCCCGCCACGTCGGCGAGCCCGCAATCGGCGAAGGGGACGCGGGCGACTGGGCGCTGGTCTTCGTCAAAGCCAATACCGCCCCGGGCTGGACCACGCCCAGCCCCACGCCGGTGTAAGCATGGCCACCCTCACCGACCCGCTCGACGACTGGCTGCGCTCAGTGCTGGCCAGCGCCGCGCCCGCCCAGCGCCGCGCCCTCATGCGCGACCTGGTGCAGCAGCTGCGCCGCAGCCAGGCCGACCGCATCGCCGCGCAGCGCAACCCGGACGGCTCCGCCTACGAGCCCCGCAAGCCCCAGCCCCGGCTGCGCGAAGCCCGCGGGCGCCTGCGCCGCACCATGTTCGAGCGCCTGCGCACCCCCTCGCACCTCAAGGCCGCCGCCACCGCAGACGGCGCCGAGCTCCACATCAGCGGCGAATCGGGGCGCATCGCGCGCGTCCACCAGTTCGGCTTGCAAGACCGCGTGCAGCGCGGCCGCGGCCTCACCATCCGCTACCCCGTGCGCGAGCTGCTCGGCTTCACCGACGACGACAAGCGCGACACCATCGAGGCCGCGCTCGAGCACTTCACGCCGTAGATTTATTGGGCCGTTCTACGTAGAAAGTGCCTACGACAGCGGCTTCGGGCGTCATTCGCGCGCGCGCGGCATTCTGCCGCCCATGCACCCCGACACCGCCCACCTCGACACCCTGCGCCGGCTCGACAACCTCGTCCGCCTCGGCACCATCGCCGCCGTCGACCACGACGC
>Ga0102829_1000325_pt1 | contig 14601 bp, 33 predicted proteins | sample ColrivemetaGS575_FD_84510 | JGI IMG/M metagenome (GOLD analysis project Ga0102829, IMG submission 84510) | Estuarine microbial communities from the Columbia River estuary - Freshwater metaG S.575 | ecosystem: Environmental > Aquatic > Marine > Intertidal zone > Estuary | place: USA: Columbia... | reverse complement strand
TTAGCCACCTAGCGGAGGTTTAACATTCACTTTCGGTTCATTGCATTACTTTCATTATACGGGTTCACTTCTTTCAATGTTTACTACTACTGTATAGCTTCTTTTGACTACAGTGTCAATGGGGTTATTAGTCATTACCATTTATTTCTTTACTCGAGTAAGAGTTTCATTTAATTGTTTATTATGGTTCATTTCGATTTAATTGATTATTTCGAATTCGTTGATTGATTTGGTGGGGTTTCGAAATCAGAATTTTTGATTTCCAGAGAGAAATTTTATTTCGAAAGGTGGGAATTTTTCGGTTGACATTTCGAAAAGGTGGGGTTGTTCCTCTGGTGTGTTCGAAATACAATAAGATGAAATATTCAGAATAAGGGGTTGACAAGCTGGAGAGAAATGGTCTGGGGATCGTGTTGTCTTGAGTGGTTTCAGATTTGGTTTAACGTTAAACCATTTTGGTGGGGAGGTAGTTTAACGTTAAACCATTTTCTCAAGAAGGTTTAACGTTAAACCATTCGGAGATAGTTTAACGTTAAACCATAGGTTCAGGGCTCCGTGCCCTCCCATTCCAGCATCCCGGTCCTCACTTATACTATAGCAGATCTCTAGGTTGGGGTCAATGGGGTTTTAAAGATTATTTCGAAATGATGATTCATCTCAGAGTTCGCCAACACTCCCGGCTATCCACTATACTTGGACCTCACTTATACTATAGCTGATTGCCCATTGCTGAGCAACCAGTTATTTGCGTGTTTATTCAATTCGTTGCAGTACGCTATAGAACGCAACGCCTCCAAGGGCTGCTGACGCTGCGTTGACCATTGCCAGTGCAGTGTAGCCGCCTAGGACATTAGCTGCAAACAACACTAGGTTGAACGTAATTGCAAAGCCTGCAAAAATTAATAGTTGTTTCTGTGACATATTAAAACCTTCTTTCGAATTGTGGGAGACGGTCCAGTACGTACTCTTCTATGAAGGGCCATACGTTCTCGTCGTTTACATAGTGCGCTACCAGCGCCTTGCGGAACTTCTTGCTGCTCAACAGCTTTTCAACATCGTCTTCGGTGTCGAAGTCGTTTTGGTCGATCAAGTCCTCAACCATCATTGTCAAGTCAATTTCGAATTTTACTTTAACTTTCATTTTGGTGCTCCTTACCAAGCTGTTGCGCGGATGTCGTCACGGTAGTCTGCAAGCGGCTTGACTTCTTCAAACATCAAGCTAACTGCATCAACATCGTCACGTGCGTCTTTTGTAACTTCGTCAATCTCGTCGTCGGCCCAGCACTCAACAACGTAGTCCCAACCATCTTCTTCGTAGTGTGCTAGCGCGTAGTCACGTACCACCTTAACATACTTTCCCATCTTATCGTCTCCTTGTTTGCTATATGTTTAAACTATACTATTAGGAGGGGCGTGTCAACAATAAAAAACATTATTTTTATCTCATTTAATTGTTGACAATGGTATGTGCATTTGCTATTGTAAGTGTATAAACAAAGAGGGTCAAACAATGTTTAAAAAGAATCAAGTTGTAGCAATTAACTATAAGGGCCTAGGCCCGCGTCTTGCTTGTGTACGTTCAAATGGCGTGCGCAAAGATGGCACAGTTAACATCATGATGGCACTGTATGCGCGTAGCAGCGTGTTTTCAGATTGTGTTGTTGAGCCACATGAGATCGAGCCTGTAGACGTGCCGTACAGCGTGTGGCAGTTGCTAGCGTGGTGTTTGCCACAGCCAGATGCAGATGACGTTATGTGCCGCAAGCAAGCGGAGTATGAAGCAGCACATCCCGGCTATACTGCGTGGCGCAAGTGCTACGAGCCACACCCATTTAACGCATAAAAAGATGTTGACAACGGCTTGTGCATTTGCTATAGTAATTGCACAAGCTAACACACATGAGGGCAAACACATGTACAAGATTACAGCAGAGCACATGACACGAGCACGTGGTGCGCATGTTGTTGACAAGGCCAATGGACTTGTTATATTCTGGGAGAAGGACGAGACCTTTGAAGGGTTCTATACGTTCTATTGCAGCCCAGATGCGACTACGCTAGAGGTGTCCGAGATACAGGACCTTGTGTACGAGCAGAACGGTGGCGCTTATGCCGCAGTGGAGAAACTCACAGCAGAAGAGGAGGCGGAGTTTGAATAGCATCGTTAAAGTGGAAACCCAGCAGGTTGTAAGCGTTAATGTCGATTGGGAACTGCTGGCCTGCAGGGTCGCGGACTTGATTGCATACGATCTCAAGAACACAATGTTCGAAGCATGTCAAGAGAAGATTGCGGTTGACAACATCGGCATGTTGGCTATGTATGCAGACGACGCAGGCAACGGGCTTGATGTGTGCAAGATGCTGGCAACGGGCAACTGGGACAAGGTGAAGGACATGCTGTGGAGCATGGACACTGCGCCGCGCGATTGCGTGTCCGGGTACATCGGCGACGTTGGCGGTGAAGAGTTTCGCAAACATTATATGGATTAACCATTGACAACAGTGTGTGCATTTGCTAAAGTAATTGCACACACACAAACAAAAGGGTAAACACAATGGCAAAAGCACAAATTAGCATTCCGATAGATCCAGAAGAGCGCGTAACAGTGTTCAACATGGAGTATCCAGGAGGCTACACCGGCGACTGGGAAGGCTCGCTTGAAGTTGCATCCCGTTACTTGCCGCCGCGCGTTGCGGCTGTACGCAGGTCGCTACGCGAACTGGAAGCGAACTTTGGACCTATTACATGGGCCGGAGCAACGTTTGCACTGCGCACAACGCATGGTCGTTATGGCTGTGGTACGTTTGTTGGAGCCAATCAAGAGATTGTAGGCTACACACAGGACGGCGTTGAGGTCCGGTATCGCTACGTGCAGGGCATCAATGCAGAAGGCGGCGACCGCAAGTTCAAGTTTAACGGTTGCGCATGGACCAGCATCAGCCAGCTGTGCATTTCAGCTGCTGACAGATTAAAGGCAACAGTTGCAGAAACTGCTTGACCACCACTTGCCTATGTGCTATAACTAGTGCATAGGCAACACAAACAACATGAGGGCAAAACATGTACAACGAACTTTTTGATATTGGACGCCAAGTTACTGCATTGGTAACAGAGCAAATGACCGAAGTCACTGCTGAAGAAGTGGGCTTGGATCGCCGCGCTGCATACCGCTTGTACGTCTCAGAGGACACCATTGCAGTTAGCAAGGACGCTGACCGCACGTTGCAGTACTACGGTGGCTTCGAGTACGTTGACAAAGAGTACCGGCAGGAAATGGGCGACTGGGTGTTTTACTTCGCAGATGACGAGCGCATTGGCGATCACTTGGCGCAGTATTTCGAAGGCGACGATTACTACGACGACGAAGACCGGGCCGCCGAAGAGGCATAAACTGGTTGACTCTGCCCTATGCATTTGCTATAGTAATTGCATAGGGCAACAAGGAGAACGAGATGGACTACATTGAAGCAATCATGAAGCTGGAAGAGCCAAAGCAGAGCAAGGCACTAATGGCGTTGGCAGAGCTATCGGATGAGTTCATGAACCCTTGCTACGACCAAAGCAAGATCGACAAAGCAGAGCAGAAGCTCATGAAGCTAATTGGAGAACCGATATGAAGGTACTACGCATCAGCAGCTACGACGGGGCCATCGACACAGTGTCCGCAGCGGACTGGGAAGACATGTCCAAGGACATAGATGAGTCAGTAGAGGAAGGGCTTGTGGAGATCCACGACGGTCCGGACGGCATCCTCAACTATGTGTTCGAGGAAGATATGTTTCTGGTTATTCCAGATTAATGGTTGACCTTGGTCTATGCATTTGCTATAGTAAGTGCATAGGCAAACAAACAAAGAGGACAACAAAATGAAAACGCTTACCAAGTACGTAGAAGATCGCAATGCATGGCGCGGCATCTTTGGACAAGCACCGTTCACCTTTCCACTTACCCAAGCGGATGTAACGGAGCTCACCGAGATCATCGACAGCGAATTGTCACCGGAGAACCTGTGCTGCGACGGCGAACTGCCCATGGCACAAGTGCGCGTCAAAGCTCGCTTGCTCAACGGTGCAGCCGCTGACCTTGCAAAGTATGCAACAGAGAATGGCTTCACTCAGCCAGAGACTTATTGCATTTAATTGTTGACCACCAGATGCCTATGTGCTATAACTAGTGCATAGGCAACAAGGAGACACCAAATGACAAAGAAAAACGAAGACGAAGACAAGGGCCAGGGACAAAGCGGTTGGTTCGCAGTCAACGACATTGAGCGCCGTGCAAAGCTCGCATACAAGAAGCATTCGCAGTTCTATGAAAGCGATGCCCACAACGACCGTTGTGCGAGCGCTAAGGCGCTTGTAAAGCTACACGCAAAGCTCTACAGCGACCTCTATGTTACTGAGCGCGACGAACGGACAGGCCCATGCACAGAGATCAAGCTTAACAAGGTTGAGTTCCGTCCAGGAATGCGCGTAAAGCTTGAAGCCTTACTTGGGGCAGCAGGCTTCGATAAGAGCGACTTTGGCTACCGTCAAGCCAGCGAAAGTTTCTTTGTCAAGGTAAGATAACTGTTGACAACAGTGTGTGCATTTGCTAAAGTAATTGCACACACAAACACAAAGGGCAACAACATGAAACCAATCCGCGAAATCACAAACAAGATCCACGCTGCAATGGACGAGGGCACACTGTCGCCACTCCAGGTTGCTGAAGCTGCACTGCGTTTCCTCAGCGAAGACGACGTTGCACAGATGGCACACAACGAAGAGTTCTTCATGCACGAGGACGACGAGGACGACGAAGACGAAGAAGAGTGGACCCCAGACAACGCCGACTACTGCGACGTTGGTTCACGTCACCATTATTAATCGTTGACAACCGTGTGTGCATTTGCTAAAGTAATTGCACACACTAACACAAACACACAAAGGGCAAACAAAATGAAATTTGAAACATCACACGCACTGAACGTCAATGACTTGATCAACACATTTGGCGTCGACGAGGACGACATTGTAAACGTGTTCGAAGCGAATGGCGAAGGCGTATACCTTATCCGCTCGGGCTCACGTGGATACATTGACGAGATCACATTCCAGGGCAAGGGCCCGGAGTTCGAATACACCGATTACGTGGAAATCGAAGAAGAGCTGTTCTACCAGGAAGCCGACGAGGACGAGGAGTTTGATCCTGAGTTCCAGTTCTGCGAGTGGGAAGATCAAGCGTTCGTCTGCGCACAGAACGAAGAAGAGTCGGACGTCTACGTTTACTTTGCACCCAGCATCAAAGAAGCGCAAACCGAAACAATTGTTTAATTAACGGTTGACCTTAGTCTATGCATTTGCTATAGTAAGTGCATAGGCAAACACACAGCATAGAGGGCAAAGATATGCAAAACACTTACTGGAACAACAATGGCAAGTACGAAGCAGAGTCAACCGCACTGCAAGAGCTTGTACCAGGCATGGGCGCAGCAGACACGCACAAAGGCGAAGTGATGCGTGCTGCATCAAAGATCTATTACGACTACTTCAACAACGGCTGGGGCAACTACTGGATGAACCCAGCAGCATTCCTGATCACCAACATCGACTTGCCAGAGAACGTGCGCAACGCATTGTTCGAAGGTGCCAACGGCAACATGCACCAAGGCGCTTATTCCGACGAAATGGAAGAGATGATCAATTGTGTTGTAGAACAGCTACGCGACACAGAAGATCGTCCTAACGAGGTTGACATGTGGGAATTCGAAGGCGACTGGGAATTGATGCGCAAGTTCGCTGAGGAGTATCAGGAAGAAGACGACTGGGACGACGAAGACGACTACTGGTCCACTGAAGGCGATTACGAAGAAGATTTCCAAGACTAATTGGTTGCCCTCGCCCTATGCATGTGCTATTGTGTATGCATAGGGCAACAAGGAGAACGAAATGGATAAGACAATTGACGAGATTGCAGACATTGCTGAACTGTCATGTTTCTATGTAATGCCAGATGGACTGTGGCTGCGTATTGACTACACAAACCTTGACGAGGGCTACATCGGATGCCACGACGAGGACAGTGGTGAAGAGTATGCGATCGATTTTGACGAAATCAAAGAAACTGGCGGCAAGTTTTTTCAACTGGTTGAAGTAAAATAACTGTTGACACTGCCCTATGTATTTGCTAAAGTATTTACATAGGGCAACAAGGAGACACACGATGCGTTCTTACAAAGTATACGGCATCAAAGACGGCGGCGCAGAAGAGTATGTTGCAACCGCACACAACGCCGCAGAGGGCAAAGCAATCCACATCATGATGCTTGACGCACAGTATTACGAGACAATGATTGTGCGCAACGTCCTGGGCGGCTTTGCAATGCGTAAAGAGTTGAAAAAAGAGGTTGACCCCGCGTAGCTATTTTGTTAAAGTAACTACATAGGCAAACACAAACAAGGAGACGACACAATGGGCACACGTTCACTTACAAAGATTTATGATGGCGACACGCTGTTGGTTACGCTTTATGCGCAGTACGACGGTTACATGAGCGGGCACGGCAAGGACCTTGCTGAGATCCTGCAGGGCAAGACACTTGTTAACGGCTATCAGTCGCGCGAGCAAGCTGCATTCAACGGCCCAGGCTGCATGGCAGCGTCAATCATTGCAGGCTTGAAGAAGGGCATCGGCGGCTATTACATCCAAGCGCCGGAAGACAGCGACGACTATGTGGACTACGTTTACACGTTCCGTTGCAACACAGAGGGCACAGGCTTTGATATGAAGTACGCAGGCCCAACAGTCACTGTCACAAGCTACGGCGACATCGTGTTTGCGGGCACACTTCCAGAGTTCTGCGACGCTGCAATGGCGCCCGAAGAATTTTAAAATGAACTGTTGACACCAGCCTATGCATTTGCTATAGTAAGTGCATAGGCAAACACAAACAAGGAGACACACATGGGACTTGATATGTATCTTAACGCGGAACGCTTTCTTTGGTCGTATCCAGAGGACGGTCCGGACGCACAGGTTGCAAAGACAGTCAAGGAGATGATGCCTGAGCTGGCTGGCGTTGACACTGCAAAGGTGCAGACCATCACCGCAGAGGTTGGCTACTGGCGCAAGGCAAACCAGATCCACAACTGGTTCGTGAAGAACGTGCAAGACGGCGTTGACGAGTGCGAGCCGCACGATGTAAGCCGTGAGCAGTTGATTGCACTGCGCGACACATGTCAGAAGGTGCTGGACGACAACACTCTTGCAGACACGTTGCTGCCCACAGGCGCAGGCTTCTTCTTTGGCGGTACTGACTACGACGAGTGGTACTTCAAGGACGTTGAGCGCACCGTACAGGTCTGCAACGACGTGCTGGAGCAGTTCTTCACACAGAAGCTGGACGACGGCACTGTTTACAGCCAGTGGGAAATCAAATACTGTAGCAGCTGGTAAAAAAAGATTGGTGCAAGCGCATTTAGTGCTTGCATCACCAAGCAGGAAATGCTATAACTTAAACACGGCAAACAAACAAAGAGGAATACAAAATGACAAAGACACAAGCCAAGCGCGGACCAAAAGAGATCTTCGAGAAGTCCGCTAAGTTGCGCAAAGCGCTCAACGCTGTCAAGCAAAGCGCAGAAGGCGAATCGATGCCAAGCCGCTTCTTGCTCAAGCGCATGGAAGACCGCGGCATGATTGCATTCGATGTTGTCAAGTCCGGCGGACGCGGACGTCCTGCACACCAGCCACGTTTGACAGACTTTGGCGCAGGTTGCTTGAACGACTTGGAAGCATCTGTTTAAAATAAACAGTTGACCACCACTTGCCTATGTGCTATAACTAGTGCATAGGCAACACAACACAACAAGGGCAAACACAATGACAAAGACACTTTACTTGGCTATTGACTGGGACGGCGACATGGCATGGCTAACACCGGCGCCACACGCAATTGGCGAGTTGATTGGATACGACGACCCAGGTGTATACGATATCGGCGCACCTTTCTGCATCGAAGGCGAGCTTGGTGAGTTTATTACACAAGCTGACGAAGATGGCCGCGGCGAGACAACAGACGTATCAGATGGCTGCGGCGCTTGCGGCATTGCTTTCGGAGTCATCGAATTGTCTGCAGAAGAGGTACAGTTCTTCTATGCACACGGTGTAACAGTAACATCTGAAGAAGATGTTGCAGATGGTGCAGACGCGTTCGAGGACGATTGGGAAGACGAAGACGAAGAAGATTATGCCTAATTAGGCATTGACAACGCCCTATGCATTTGCTATAGTACATGCATAGGGTAACACACATGGAGGGCAACATGGCTCGTAAGACAATTGAAGTTGGCAAGCTGATTGCTTTCACCAACAATTTCCTTAAAGCTAAGAACACCACAGCAGACGAGCGCGAAGCAGTTGCATCCATGCTAGAGACAGTGCTGTTCGAGACCGGTAACTACAAAGGCTTCCGGTACCTTGACACTGACGAAACTGAAGGCGCTGGCTCACGTCGCTATTACTTTGTCAATGGACCATTGACTGAGGACTACGACAAAGAAAGTCGCGATATCAACATTATTCGCGTATAAGGGGTTGACCCCTAGGGCAGCTTGTGTTATTGTATATACATAGGCAAACAAACAAAGAGGAATACAAAATGAACATTCAAGACGTACTGCACGCCATCCACGCAATGGACCGCAACGACGCCGAGCGCGTTCTCGAAGCTGCAAAGATGCGCCGTGACTACCTGTCCAAAGCAAGCATCCGCGTTGGCACAAAGGTACAGTTTGATGCAGGAACACGCGGCATCATCTTTGGCACCGTGCAAAAGATCAACCCCAAGCGCACCAAAGTGTCAACCAACATGGGCACTTGGAACGTCAGCCACAGCTTGCTTGAGCCTGTAACGGAGTAATTGGAAGCGCCTGGGCATGCCGTAAAACTGCCCAACGTTGCTCGCATGGTGGAATAGGTAGACACACCAGACTTAAAATCTGTTGCCTTTAGGGGCGTGCCGGTTCAAGTCCGGCTGCGAGTACCACAGGGGAGGTTAGCTCAATTGGTTAGAGCAGAGCGCTCATAACGCTTTGGTTGGGGGTTCGAGTCCCTCACCTCCTACCATACTACGTCTTTTTATGACGGTTCCGTAGCTCAGCAGGATAGAGCAAGTGACTTCTAATCACTAGGTCGAGGGTTCGAGTCCTTCCGGGATCGCCATAAAAAGATGTTGACACTGGTTGCAATAGATGCTAGTGTATACATATAGAAGATAGAAGAGGGTACGAAGATGGAAGTAGCAGTAATACTATTAGCAGGCTTATTGCTTATTGCAATTGCGGCTTGGGTCGTTAAGCTGATGCTGAAGCCAGCAGTGATCATCACTGTGTTCGCAATCCTTGGTTGGATGCTATGGTGGAGCGGCTTGGGTCAAGGCGGCAACACTCCGGACGCATTCCAGTTCCAGCAACAAATGGAACGTTCGATAACTGATCAATAAAGAGGTTGACGATTGTATGTGCTTAGTGTAAAGTACGTATATAGAGCAAACAATAAGGGCAATGACAATGACAATTAAAACAGTACGCTTCCTAGACGGCACATTCAAACTGCGCGGCAAAGAAGTTGACATGACAAACCAGGTGCTGCCAATTGTACAAGAGTACAAGGTTGGCGTGCGCGGTGGCTACGTATCAGTTGACGGCAAGTCAGTTCCAGGGTTCCCGGACAGAGCGATCAAAGTATACGTGGAAGGTCCGGACAGCATCGAGACTGTAAACCAAGAAGGCCCCGCTGTTACAGATGACGAGACCGATGATGAAGTGATGGAGCGTATGAGCGAGCGCTTCATGATGCTCAAGGAGATGACTAAGGCAGTTAAGCGTGGCGATGTACGTGCGATGATTGTAAGCGGTCCTCCAGGCGTGGGCAAGTCACATGGTATCGAGGAAGTACTCGATCGTCACAGCTTGGTACAGGCGCTGGGCGGGCCAACCAAGTACGAAACAGTCAAAGGCGCTGTGAGTCCACTAGGGCTCTACTGCAAGCTGTACCAGCTAGCTGCCAAAGACAATGTTATTGTGTTTGACGATTGCGATTCAATCTTCACAGACGAAACGTCGTTGAACTTGCTGAAGGCTGCACTTGACACAAAGAAGACTCGTACACTGCACTGGAACAGCGACAGCAACAAGTTGCGCGCCGAGAGCATTCCAGACAGCTTCAAGTTCGAAGGGTCAGCGATCTTTGTCACTAACGTTAAGTTCAGCAAGGTGCGTGGACGACTACGTGAACACTTGGCTGCACTTGAGTCACGTTGCCACTACATCGACTTGACGATCGACACAGACAGAGAGAAGATGCTGCTGATCAAACAGATCGTTGGCGAAGGTGAGATGCTACGCGGTCACAGACTCAGTGACGATACGGTAGCAGAGATCGTTGAGTTTGTCGACCTAAATAAGGACCGCTTGCGTGAGCTGAGCTTGCGGACGGTGCTTAAGGTTGCGGACCTAGCCAAAGCGTTCCCTAACATGTGGGAAGCAATGGCAGAGAATACTGTGATGCGTCGAGATTAACTCCGCATTGCAGTAGGTGCTACGCCCCTTGTTTGCCCTCGAAGGCGTAGCACAAATGGAGTGAGAAAGCAAGCCCTCATGCTCCGCTCCAGAGCCCCAGCATAGTGCCCTCTATGCTGGGGTTCATCTTTTTCAAATAAAATGCATTTAGGGGCTAGACGGCATGGTTGCCATTTGCTATAACTAACACATAGGCAAACAAGGAGACGACGAAATGGACCACGCAACAGTTAGCAACGCACTTGCAACACTAGCAGGCGGAACATTTGTAGGCATTGACACAGAGACAGAAGTCAAGCTTAAAGGCGGCAAGAAGAACCCACAGCAGGGCCGCGTAACCAAGCGCACAACAGGCGCCACAGTGATGTGCTTCAGCAACACAAACGGCAGCGCATACGACGCAATGGTCAAGCGCCGCTTGACAGCAGAGGGCAAGGACCCAGCAAGCTTTACACTCGGCGAGCGGGCATGGGGCAAGCGCATTGCAGGAACAGCGTTCGTTGAGCACAACGGCAAGTATTACCTGGAAGTGATCTTCATGAACGCCGGCGCAACGGAGTACCTGTTGGATGGCAACCCAATTGCCAAAGCGCAGATTGAAGGCTTGCCGGTTGCAAGTGTAACAGGACAGGGCGGCTTGGACAACCAAGTAATCATCCGCACCTATGCGTTGGACAGCATCATTGCACTCCGCGCAAATGGCAATGAGTGGAAATAAGGCATTGACCATAGTTTGCCTATGTGCTATAACTAGTGCATAGGCAAACAAGGAGACGATGAAATGACCCACGTAGCATACAACAAAGAGACAACGGTACTGCTGAAGTCCAACAAGTATTACGGCAGCAAAGGCGCTGCAAAGGCTGCAATCACCCGCGCAGCCAACGCAGGCAAGATTGACGCTGCGGACTATGCGGTTGCTGAGACGAACTTGTTCTTTAACTTCATTGAGAAGTCAACCACAAAGAAGAACATGATGAGCGGCAAGGAGTACGAGGAGCGGGCGAACACGCCAATCAGCTGCTCACCAGCTAGCGAGACCTACTGGAGCATGTGAGAAAGATGGACGCCCGAGAGGGCGTCCTATTCTCTTATGTCGGGGCCGAATCGGACCTCAGGATTCACCAACACTCCCGGCTTCCCACTATCCTTGGACCTCACTTAAACTATAGCATCATCCAAGAGGGAGGTCTAGCCTTAAAATAAATTAATTTAGGGGTTGCAATGCTTTTCCGTTCCTGCTATAAAGTATGTATAGCAACAAACAAAGAGGGTTACACAATGCGCGTTAAACTTATTGCAGAAGGCATTGTAAACGATGTTACTTACGCAACGCTTACAAACGGAAAAGTAAGCGTTACGTGCGAGGACGCAATGTACTTTGACTTTGACGAAGAAGGCAGCATGGAAGCAGCTTTTGACGAATGGTGCGAGCTTGCGGACGCGGGCGAGGACGGCTACACTATGGAGGATTGCAATACATAAAAAAAATACTATAGACAGCAAAAAAGATGTTGACTATAGAGAAACAGAATGCTATAACTAATACATAGGCGCTAATGCTTATAAAGGCAAACACAAACACACACACAAGGAACTACAAAATGACACAGAACACTTTCACAGTCGCAGGCGTATCTACACTTAACGGTACTGCAAAGGTTCGCTTCAGCAACGACATCGAGCAGCGCATGTTCATGCTGTCCTACAGCGGTCACACTGACATTGCGCTCGTTGAGCTCAGCGGCGAACTGTCCAAGCTGGACGCAGCAATTGAACTCCAGGGCCGCGCAGAGATGCAGAGCGAAGTTCAGCAAGCTGCAATCGCAGACTACATTGAGAAGAACACACCGCGCCCAGCAGCGCCACGTGGTCGCCCAATCAAGCTGCCAACGCTTGCAGACGTTCCAACCCGCGCAAACGGCAAGTTCATTGCAAAGGCAGTGCGCGAGCAGATGCTGGAGCAGTTGATTGCAGACACCGTCGCTGAGAAGGAAGCTGCGGCTGCAAAGCGCAAAGCCCGCGCAGAAGCAAAGGCAGCGGCTGAAGTAACAGCCTAAGCGTAAAAAAAGATGTGGTGCAGGCAAAATAAAGCTTGCACCACTTCCATCTTTTGTGTATAGTATATGTATAGAGCAAACAAAAGGACGCACAACATGGCTTACACATTTGATGATTGCATTTTTTCCGACTTGTACAAAGAGGTCTACGGCGTTCGTCCTCGGCACCACGAGTACAACGATGCCACCGACGCTCGCAAGCAGGAGATCTGGGAAGACCTGATCGTGCTGCACGAAGCTGAGATCATCGAGTCGGCTAAGCAGGAATTGGATGCCCAGCGTCAGTTCGAGCTCCGCGTTGCAGAAGTCCAGGAGATGGGCGCAGGCGACCGTGCAACAGCCATCCGTTGGATACTTGATGCAGAGGGCATCTCAGCGTTTGACGCTATGTACGGCGGCGACAGCGTATGCTACCACTTCGGAATGAGCTACATGTTCAAAGAAATGTTTAACCCGTTCTGCAAAGAGATTGTAGACCGCGCAATAGGACCAATGTAATGGAACACTTTAAAAATATCTGGGCAAGCATCTTGTGCGTACTCCTAAGCAGCGTTATCGTGTTTGGCGTTGCGCGGCCGGATGCAGTTGGAGCATGGCTTGCAACGGTTGATCAAGCGCGGCAGACTAGCATGGATGCCTACTGGTGTCAAGTGTATTCTTGCGATGCAGAAATCAATGAATTCGGAGAAATGATTAACGATTAAGGGTTGACCAATGGGTCTGCATTTGCTATTGTAAGTGCATAGGCAAACAAACAACATGAGGGCAGACACATGTTTAAGAAGACTTTTAAGGTACTGGCACACACCACAAACATTGCAGCCACACTTGGCTTGGTAGCGTTTGGTGCTGTTCAGATCAACACTGCGCAAGCCGAAGCAGCAGAGCCTTTGCCAGCAGGTGCAGATGATATGCATTGCCTACAGCAGAACATCTTCTTTGAAGCTCGCAACCAAAGCCGCATTGGGCAGGTTAGCGTTGCATGGGTTACGCTGAACCGCGTTGACGCAGAGCGCTATCCAGACACCATATGCGGTGTTGTATGGCAGGAGAAGCAGTTTAGCTGGACACACGACGGCAAGGCTGACACGCCAGATGACAACGTCATTGCACAACGCGCATGGGAAGATGCCGGTGTCGTTGCAGAGGTTGTAGTCATCGACTGGCTCCGTGCAGCATACTTGCGCAGCCCAATTGAAGATGCAACCATGTACCACGCAAACTACGTTGACCCGTATTGGGCAGCAAGCTACACCCACGTCGCAACGGTAGACGATCACCTCTTTTATCGTTAAAAAGTATTGACCACCCAACGCCTATGTGCTATAACTAGTGCATAGGCAAACACAAAGGAACACACAATGAAGCCGTTTAACACACTCGAAGAAGCAAAAGCTGAACTCCGCGACATGCCAGTTTCGGCACTCCACACACTCAGCGAGATGACCACCAACGCACTCGACGCTGGCGCGATCAACCAGACGCAATACGACTTTGTTATGGGTCTAGTCATTGAAGAAGCAATGGCGCGGTTGGAGACAGCCGTAACGGGCTTGATCGAAGAGCTCGGCGCGGATTTTGCGTCCGAAGGTGAAACTATTCACTAAATGAGTTGTTGACAACTGTCTATGCATTTGCTATTGTAAGTGCATAGGCAAACAAGGAGACGACGCAATGAAGACTTTCACAGTAGCAGGCACATCAGTTGAAAACGGTGTAACCAAGTTCCGCGTAGCAAACGATCTCGCAGGACGGATCAAGATGCTCGAGCGCTGCGAGAACACAGACATTGTGCTCGACGAACTGCCAGAGCCAATGACCAAGCAAGCTGCGGCGCAGTACGTGTTGGACAACAACCTTTGCAGCGAAGACGCAGAAGCAGCAGTGGCAGCAGTGGCACAAGCTGCACCTAAAGCGCCAGCAGCTAAGAAGGTCGCTAAGGCGCCAGCAGCAAAGCCTGTAAGCGACGACGCTATTG
>Ga0102829_1000321_pt1 | contig 14747 bp, 21 predicted proteins | sample ColrivemetaGS575_FD_84510 | JGI IMG/M metagenome (GOLD analysis project Ga0102829, IMG submission 84510) | Estuarine microbial communities from the Columbia River estuary - Freshwater metaG S.575 | ecosystem: Environmental > Aquatic > Marine > Intertidal zone > Estuary | place: USA: Columbia... | reverse complement strand
TTATGTGAACTGTAACTATTTTTTTTCCATTCTTCTTTATATTGATACTTTCTGGCTTCATTAACACATCTTTCTTTATTCCAATAAGATATTGGTTTAATTTTTCTACCCATATGTGATATACATTCTTTATACCAACCATTTGTTCTAGCACTACTGTAACTACTACCACATGCATGTTCCCAATCACTAGCGTATTTATGTTTTTTAGCTTCAGTTTTACATAGTTCAAACGTCCAATAACCATTAGGTTTATTTTTTCTTATCATATGTGCACAGCATTCTTCTAACCAATCTTTATTTTTTGCTTGAGAATAAGAAGATGCGTGACCTTTTTGCCAATCCCATCTACCACTATATTTTAATGCTTCAGCTTTACATCTTTCAATAGTCCAATAACCACTAGGTCTAATTTTTATTTCCATATGTGCACAGCATTCTTCAACCCACCCATTACGGCTTGCCGCAGTAGCAGAACTAGGACAACCATCATACCATCCAGACCTAGTATTAAATCGTCTAGCAGATTCAATACATTTTTCTTTTGTCCAATAACCAGATTCTTTTTTGATTCGTTCCCAACCAAAAGTTTCACATATACCATCTAGAAAACTATTTTTTCTAGCAATTTCATATATTTTAGGTTCGGCTTTACGCCATTCAATTAATGAATTATATTTACTTTCCATGTTAAAATTTAAAAATAAATTCTTTTGTTTTGCTTGCTTTTGTGAAATTGTTAACAATTTCATTATATTTAATAATCTCTTCATCAAATACATTTTGATATTCTTCATCCATTTCGTTACGTAAATCAGATTGAATTGTAATAGCTATCATACCTTTCATGATTTCACAAGGTTCGATATAAATACTTAAAATATAAGAATACCCATCTTTATACATATCATCCCAAAAATAACAACCATAACCATTAAAATTTGGGTATAAAAGTTTAAAATCAGTTATATTACTAAAAATAGAAACAGATATTCTAGATAATATACGACCATGATTTGTAGTTCCAATAACTAAATCATTATCAATAATAAATTTTAATTTTTCATAAAACCGTTTTAAAACTTCAGTAGTTTTATTTTTATTAGCATCAATTGGGTCACTTAAAATTTTAGTAACAACATTTTTATTGTTAGGTTTATACACCCAACCAAATTGTTCACAAATTTCTGATAATTTATCTTCTCTAAATGCAGCATTATATGCATTAGGGTCAGCTTTACGCCATTCAGATAATGAATTAAATTTACTTTCCATAACACAAAGATATGTATTATTATTTAATAAACAAAAAAAATCCGATGATTAATTATCGGATTTTAGTTTTTATTTAAAAGTGGTGTAATGTGCAACACCATTTTTATCTTTAATAAAATTTATGTGTTGTGACCCCCCGTCTTTATGTATTATAACGTGAGTTTGTAACCATTTGACTTTTTTAATTATTTTACTATATTTATATGTATAACAAATAATATACATTATGAAAGAGAAAGTAAAAGATGTTGTGTGGCCAATTAGAATGTCACAAAAATTAAAAGATGAATTCAAGACTTATTGTGATGATAAGGGGTATTCAATGAACAAACTAATAAAGATACTAATAGAAAAAGAGATAATAAATGAAAAATAATTGGACATCAGAAGAAATTACTTTTTTAACCAAAAACTATCCATTATATGGGAAAAAATATTGTGCAACAAAATTAAATAGAGAAGGTTCGTCTGTTTATAAAAAAGCTAATCGTTTAAAATTAAAAGTTAATTTAGAGGTTAAATTATTTAACAATAAATTAGCACAAGAAAAATATCAAAATGAGAGAATGTCTGATGATTTTAATGTTAACATTGACCAATTTATAGATATTAAAAAACCAGAAGTTGCCTATATTTTAGGTTTCTTATGGGCTGATGGTTATGTTATTAGAAATGAAATTAGACTTGAAATTCTTAAAGATGATTTAGATGCAATTAAACCAATCCTTGACTCTATTGGTAAATGGACATATTCATATAGAGATAGGGACGGTTGTCGGACTAGTGGTAGAGCTACAACTTCTAATAAAAAATTAAAAGAAGTTTTGGTAAAAAATGATTATGATAAAAAATCATATATGTCCGCTGATAAAATTCTATCTATAATACCAATGGAGTTAAAGCATTATTTTTTCAGAGGACTTATCGATGGTGATGGATGTATTTATTCAAATAAAAACAAAAAAACAATTAGTATTTCTGGTAGTCATAAACAAAATTGGTTTTTTATTAATAACTTATGTAATGAGTTAAATATTTCATCATATACGTATAGATATATTAGATTGACTGGAAGTTATTCAACTATAGAAATAAATGGAAATAATGCGATAACTCTAGGTGAATATATTTATAAAGATTATTTGTTTGGCTTAAAACGAAAACACGATAAGTTTATTAAAATGAAAAAACACACTATATAGTGTGTTTTTTCATTTTAATTAGAATGTTGTAAACTCTCCGTTTATAAAACATATATGTTGTGCTTTCCCGTCCTCATGTATTATAACATGACTTTGCATCCAAGATGATGCTCCTACATTATATCCTACCCTTAAATGAGTACTAGTCCCTACGGATAAAGCACCATCTTTACGACCTGGTTGGTGGTAGTGAGCTACAATTACTTTAGTGTTTAATTTCCTAAAATTAACCAAAGAACCTCTCGCCCCATTGCTAGATAAATCACCATGTTGGCCTAACTCCCAACCTTTAACTTTGAATGATGTACTTCTATCCAACGTTACCATTTTAGGAAATCTATCTTCTATTAAACAAGGTATGATACCTTTTGGTGCTTTACCTTTCAATATAAGACCGGCATAATCAATGTACTCCATCGCATTCTTGATATTCTTCTTCCAATCATTGTTGATTAACCATCTGTCAATAAAGTCATCGTGATTACTTCTTACAATAGTTACATTGTATTTTTCAACTTTCTTCAACCATTCTAACATGTTGTCAACCTCACGTTTTACAGAGTTTGTTCCATCTTGTTCTCTACGATACAATTGGAACGCATCTTTTGATTCGTGGTGACTAATAGAGTGACCATCAAATACATCGTGCAATACAACGTTTGCTGGTTTTAAGTTTTTAAACAAAACATTGAGTGTTGTATCAAGAACTTGTTCATCGTGATGACCTAAGTGTAAATCACCTAACACAGCAGCTGCAACACTTACAACTCTAGTTACTTTAGCATTAGAAACATTGTAATACAAATCAGTAAACGCACCAGTCTTGTCATCAGCAGTTACTTGTCTGATAAAAAATACCTCATCATCTTTAATCTCAACGATAGCGAAACCAAATGTATGATGGAATTCACCAACCTTACCAGACTTAGAATCAGTGTAGTTCTGCATACTCAAAGCACCAGTTGTTAACATCATCTTAGGTACGTTACCATCAAGTACTGGAATCATTTCCATTTGTACTTTAGGTGCACCAAAGATACATGAATTAACACCACTCAATGCTTGCATACCAGTCATTGGGTTAATAGCAGTTGGTTGAACCTTAATATCACTCATGATACTAACATACTTGTGAATATCATGTCTATTCGCATCTGCATAAACCATAATTTCTTCAGCCCAAATTTCTTGCTCCTCATCTTGGAAAACACTAGTTGGGTTTTTATATCTACCTAAGATAACATGGATATCAGCATTTATGTGTTTGGCATATGCTTCCATATTTTTCAAGAGTCCTCTATTTATAGGTGTATTGTTTTGTGCCCATGAAATGATAAAACGTTTCTTATTAGCATCATACATTCTAGTTTGTGCTTGAAGATATTGTTCTGGTTCTATCTCTGGTTTTTCTAAGATATCTAATTTCTTAGCCCAATTTCTTACAGTTCTTTCACCTTTACCTATCATCTTACCCAAAGAGAACATTCGTTCTTCCCATGTTAAGTTTTTATCTCGGTAAATATCCGTAAAATTTTCTTTATCTTTCTTTGTTAAATCTTTAAACTTCATGTATTTTTTTATTTTATGTACAAATTTACCACTTTAAAAGTTAGGTTTCAACTTTAATAATGAATTTTTCATCTTTTTTTTCGCCTTGTATAAATTACTTTTGGATGTACCCTCGGTTATCCCTAATATTTCACCGATTTCTTTATGTGGTTTTCCTTCACCATAGTATAAGTTAATAACCTCACGATATTTTGGGGTTAACCCATTGATAACATCAGTTAAGTCATTATAAAAGATAGCGTATATAGATGATTCTTCAACTTCTTCGGAGAAACCATCATAAAGTTCAACACATTGTGTTTTTTTTAAAGACCTATGATGGTCCATGGCTTTATTTCTGGCGATTGTTAACAACCAGTTTCTAACTTTACCAATAGTTCTACCATCAAATTTATAAATGTTTTTAAAACAACTAATGAAAGTCTCTTGAGTTAGTTCATTAACCGTGTCATCATCCATAGTATATTTACCACAAACAAATTTAACATTATTATAGAACATGTTAAACAATAACCTATGTGATTTTTGGTCGTTATCAATACAACCTTGTATAATTAATTCTATTTCCATATTATTTATTGTTTAAAATTATCAACTCCGTAGACTTTTTTTTTTACCGCTCATTTTCTAAACTAATAAATAAAATAAATACTAACCATCCCCAACCTTCTAATCCTTTAGATGCTAGGTATACAATACCACCCACTAGGGCAAATTGTAATAATTTTGTAGGTGTCATCATATACTTGTTTTTTTAATTGATTTTAATGCATCGTAACTTAACCCTAAGTTGTTAGCAGCGATTGCCATACCAATTTGTTCAGCAACACTAATAACTACAATTTTCTCATGTACCATAGACTCTAATGAATCACTAATAACCAACTCAGTCAATAATGATTCATCAATACGATTATACGCTGGACCAGATAACACACCATGACTAATGATTGCTCTAACACTCTTGGCACCATTTTCGATAAGAACCTCAGCCGCTTTGCATAGAGTACCAGCAGTGTCAACAATATCATCCAATATTATAACATCTTTACCATTCACATCACCAATGATAACCATCTCGTCAATAACATTGGCTTCTCTACGTGTCTTGTCTATCATCACATAATTGAATTCTAACCCATATTTGTTACCCATTTGGTCTTTCATACGTTTAACACGTTTTCCACTACCAGCATCTGGTCCGCATAAAATTATATCATTTAAACCATTATCTTTTAATAGATGAATATAGTCATCAAAAACATTTTTACCTTCGATGTGAGTCACTGGAATCTCAAAAAACCCTTGTATTTGGTCAGCATGTAAATCATAAGTTATAATACTAGTAGCACCCAACGCTTCAAGTTTCAAGACTATAACCTTAGCACCTATTGGTCCGCGTGATTGGTCTTTTTTATCTTGTCTAGCGTATGGGAAATATGGTAAAATAACAATGATTTCTTGAGCAGCACCACGCTTAGCAGCATCAATAGCCAATTCCAATTTAATGATTTCATCCGATGTGTTAGGGCTTGATAGAATGTATACTCGTTTACCACGAACAGAATCAATAAAATCAACACATAATTCACCGTCTGAAAACTTTTGACTTCTTAGGTAACCCATTTCTATGTCTTCTTCTGGTGATTTAAAGTTCCATGAATTTGTTGCTTTAATTATTTCTTTTGCGATGTGTTCTCGACCATCTAAGGAGAACAATAGTGAATTTATCATATTTTTAAGTTTTTACAAAGATAAATAAAATATTTGTTTATACCTAATAATTAATTATTTATTTTTTTGTTTATAATGATAACCTATAAATATAAATAATATTACCATTATTACAAGAAACAACAACTTAATAAACATAAATAACCCTAACAAAACTGCTAGGGTTATAAAGATAAGGTTAACCTTACTCATTATTTTACTTTTACAGCTCTCCAATTTCTATCGTGATACTGCGTAGCATAACTACCTAATTCAAAATTACCATTGAACATAATAACATCCAATGCCAAAGGTAATTCATTATATAATTTATCCCAATCGTCTTTTTGTTCTTTAGAATATTCAACTATTTCTTCCATATTAAAAGGGTCGAAATCTTCTGGCATACCATTAAGAATAAGGTCTATAGCTTCATATAGATTATTTTCACCAAATGGTGCTGGGTCTTCTACTTCGTTTTCAGTGCCAACAATAAAACCTTTATCGTTAACACTCCATTTTAAGTGTTTCAACAACTTAATATGGTTTTCTGTTAATGTAATTCTTAAAACACTCATAAATTAGGATTATAAAATGTGTATTTAGCTGTTAATTCCTCACCAGCTTTTATATCTGTTATTGTTTTCAATTCAATAAAATCATCAGTATATATTACCTCACAATTAGGTGTTTCTGAATGATTAAAAAAACCACCCAATGGGGTTCTAGAATAACCATTATCAAATCTACAATCCTTGATGTGAGTAATACCTAGAATAGTATTGTTAGGTATATCGGAAACAGAAAATAACCCTAAGCCATCAATAACTGATGACTTAATGGTTAATTCTGATGGTAAAGGTCTATACATTCTGATAATTAGAATGGTAAATCATCATCACTATCATCAAATTGAGTGACAGTTGTTTTAGCTACTGTTTTAGTTGTTGCTTTGGTTTCTTTAGTTTGTTTAGTATTAAACTTTTCCTCTTCCTCAAACGTAGCAATAGCCACACCTCTTAAATTAGTGAAGTACTTATCTTGCCATTCACTACCTTTTAATTGGAATAAGATTTTAACTCTATCACCTTCACTGATTTCATCAAGTTTGTTTATCCCGTTCTCATCAGTAAATTCAAACTTGATGTGTTCTGGATATTGTTCCTCAGTTGATACTACAATTTCTCTCTTCTTGAAATTGTTTTTAAATTCTTGTGTGTCAAAGATTACTTTAACCACACCCTCAAACGGTAAATACTTTTCCATGTTTATTTATTTTAATTTTAACAAATATACCACTTATTTTATTAATAAGCAATATATTCTTATTTAATTTGCTAATAATTCATTAACTATCTCAGTTACACCTTCAACAGCACTCTTCGTAACGTATTCTACATTTAACCCATAGTTATCCAAATAACGCATTGGTGCTGGGTCTATGTATATTATTCTACAAGGATTGCTAGTGGCAGACACTGTTTGTCTAACATTGTTTAACATATCCAAAGTATATGTTATTTGTAAACTAGTACCAACAATCAACAACACATCAGCATTGTACACAGCATCATAAGCTTCATCAACTCTATATGGCATCTCACCAAACCAAACAATATCTGGTCTTAATTGAGAGTCTGTCTCTGGACATTTAACACCTAATTCAATGTCATTGTAACCAATACTATATTTATTCTTTTTAGTCATCACATCACAAGCTTTGGTTAATTCACCATGCAAGTGTATGATATTTTTTGAACCACCTCTTTCCAATAAATCAGACACATTTTGTGTTACGTTAATAACATCATATTTGTCTTCTAATTTACTTAAAGCAATATGTGCAGAATTAGGTTGAACATCTGGCATTTGTTTTCTACGTTCATTGTAAAAATCCAATACTTTACTGCGGTTTTTTCTCCATCCGTCTATAGTTGCAACCTCATCAACTTTGTAGTTATTCCATGTTGAATTAGAACCACCTCTAAAAGTTTCAACGCCACTCTCAGCATCTAGCCCAGCACCAGAGAAAATCACAATTTTTTTCTTACTCATAATTTATCTTTTATCTTTTTTAACTCTTTCTATAACTTTTTATCCATTATTGATTAAATAATGATATACATCGCTCCAATCAGATTCACCCAAAAAACCAGCTTTATCTTCAAACAAAACATTCATATATGGTTTTTTATCATAGTTACCATAACCTTCCATATTGGTAGGTATCTCTGGGTTTTCATTCACATAATCAAAATTAATACCATTCAATTTAAAATATTCCAAATATAACTCAATCTCATGTGGGTGTGAACATGTGTATAATATCATAACAACATCTTTCATACCACTAATGAATTGAAGGGATGTTCTAGCAAATGGGTAAAAATCTTTAGGTATATTCCCAGATTCATAATTAGGTTTTAGTATCGTACCATGGATATCAAATGCAAAATACATTTTATCAAAACCCTTTTCTTCTTTTTGTTTATACGCTTTTTCTATAGCTCTTACTATACTCATAATCTTTATATTAAACTTATTTCAACATTAGCTTCTTCCAACATACAAATGGCAGCTTTAAAATGTTCACCCCATTTTTCATGGTCAACATCTGGTGTTGGTGCAACGACCCTCTTTATACCACTCTGTATAATACCCCTAGCACAATCAGAACAACAAAACATAGTAACATACATGGTACACCCTTTAAGGCTAACCCCGTGTCTAGCTGCATGATACAAACTATTCCTTTCCGCGTGCTCTGTATATAAGTATTTATGTGGTTTTTCATATCTACATTCAATAGAATCATCACACCCCCTAGGAAAACCATTATAACCCATAGATAATACGATGTTATCTTCATCTACTATGACAGCACCTACTTTTGTGTTGGTATCTTTGCTCCAACTAGCAACCAAATTAGATAATTCAACAAATTTGTTATCCCAATTTCCCATTTAACTTTTTATTACACAAGCTATACTATTATCGTATTTAACGTTAGCTTCTTCCAATATTTTATTTTTATCCATATAAACACATAAATTAGCGTACAAATCTCTATGTTCAATCATAATATCTCTATCAACATTGATATCTTTAGGTTGAATCCAATGTAAACTTTCTATGTCGTCTGATGGTTCTAAACGACCCCATAAGAATTTACCAATAAATAATGTTGTCATTATACCAGATTCTGTATTTGCATATCTCCAATCGTTTATAACACCACTACAAACATATCTAACATCACCAATTTCAGCGTTACCACCAGTTTCTTCTATAAACTCACGTTTTGCAGCTAACTCCCAATTCTCATCAGTTCTATCAACAAATCCACCTATGAATCGATAAAAATCCTCATTGAGTTTCTTAGCTAAAAGGATTTGCCCTTTATCGTTATATACAGTGATATCTACTGTTGGGTATGTTACTGGTCTAGCAGCGTAGTTTGCGTGAATTACACCAGCCCTAAAGTCCTCAGAAGCTAATATTTCTTTGGAGACTTGTTTACGTACTTCAGTACCACTATAGATAATATCAGTTGTTAATTCAATCGTTGGATATTTACCGTGGTAATAAGGTATGAATGATTCACGACTACCATACAAAACAGCGGTTAAATCACCAAATGGTGTTTTAATTTCAGTATCTAAGTTTTGTGACCATTTAATATCAGAACGATTATCTTTGTGTGGTAATACAATGATATTAGGGTATTGTTCTTGTATCATTGCTTTTCTAGTGGCGAAGTCCAATGGGTTTGATTTAGTATTACTCACAATAGGTACACCTAAAAAGATAATAACTTTCTTATGGTTAGAACAAACAGTATCAATAACCTTAATATGACCTTCATGTAATTTATGTACTTGAAAACGAGCTGGTATTATCCCGATTTGGTATTGTGATGGGTCGAAATCTTGTTTAATTTCCATAATTTTTAATTTTATATTACAAATATATACAAAAAATCCCAGTAATGCAACTTACTGGGATAGTTTTTTATTAATTAACTTTAAAACCCATTGTTTGTTTTTCTTTTTCTAATCAGCAAAATTATTAAATTATTTTTATAAAACCAAATCTTTTTCACTATTTTATCATATTTATAAGTATAAACAACTTACAACTTATGAAAAAAACAAGAGACAGGTCACTACATAATAAAAAAGAAAAAACTGATTCAATGACATTTAGAATTGAACCAGAATTAAAAAAAGAATATCTCAAATATTGTGAAAAAAATGGGTGTTCATATGGTAAGAAAATAAGATTATTAATTAAAAAAGAATTAGGGTATGAGTAATAAAATAACAACCGAAGAATTTATTACTAAAGCTAAATTTATTCATGGTGATAAATACATTTATTCCTTATCATTATATACAACATCTAAAGATAAAATTAAAATCATATGCCCTATTCACGGTGAATTTGAACAAACACCTAACGCTCATTTAAGTCATAAAGGTTGTGTAGAGTGTGGGATTGAAAATCGAAGCAATTCTAAAACTAAAACAAATGATAAATTCATAAATGAAGCTAAATTAGTTCATGGTGATAAATATGATTATTCATTATTAATTTATAAGACTGAAAAAACAAAAGTTAAAATCATATGTCCTATTCATGGCGAATTTGACCAAACACCTAAAGCACATTTATTGGGTGGGTGTCGTAAGTGTGGTAGAAAAATATGTGGTGATAAATTACGTACAAATTACTCAGATTTTATCGACAAAGTACATAACATACATGGTAATAAATACGATTATTCATTGGTAAAATATAAAAATATGGACACTAAAATTAATATTATTTGTCCTATCCATGGAATTTTTAAATGTACACCAAAACATCACATATATTCTAAATCTGGTTGTTCAATGTGTAATGAATCTAAAGGTGAACGTGAAATTAGGGAGTTTCTAACAAAAAATAAAATTAGATTTACCTATCAACATAAATTTACCAATTGTAAAAACAAAAAAGAACTACCATTTGATTTTTATTTACCAGATTACAATACATGTATAGAGTATAATGGAAAACAACACTACGAAATAAATCATTTCTTTGGTGAAGAAGCTTTTTTATTAACTCAAAAAAACGATAAAATAAAAATGGAATATTGTCATGCTAACAACATTCCATTATTTATAATTAAATATGATGATGACGTTATCAATAAATTATCAACTAACATTAAAACCAATACCACCCCTATCAACTGACACTTGTGAATAATAAAAACCTTTGTAAGATTGTATAACTAAAGAAACGGTGTCAGTGATTGTCCAATCCTCATCGTCCTCGGACATTTCTCGGATATTGTCACCTAAATTTGCAATGAACGCCCCAGTTATTTCTACTTTTTTACCATTTATTGTACTAACCAATGCGTCATACACTTCTTGTACTCTCCATTTCTCTGGTAAATGGATATTACACACTTTGATGATTTGCTCTTCATCTAAGAACGTGTAATCCAATGTGAAATTAAAACGACCAGGACGTTCGGCAGCTTTATCAACCAATCCTTTATCATTGGTGGATGCCAAAAGGCTAATCTTACGTTTCTTAACACCATCAAAGAATGATAAGAATTGACCCAATAAACGAGTGTAACTACCGTTGTCACGTGAACCTAAATATAAATCTATATCATCCATGATAATAACAGCGTTGTCAAATATCTCACATGCTTCCATGATGCTAGTTAAATCGTCTGAAGTACTAAAGTCTGGTATGACAAACGTTACATTAGGTATCAACCTACGTGAAATCTCACGAATTGATTCTGTTTTACCAGAACCTGGCTGACCATTCAACAAATACCTAGCACTTCCACCTCTAGACACACGATTAATGAAATGTTCAATGAATTTTGTTTGTGTATCATTAAGAATTAATTCGTTGCTTGATTCTTGAATGTCAATGATTTCAATACCTCTAAATCTACCTTCTCTTAATTTAACTTTGATACATTTGCCTTTGTATTCAGAATTATTAAAAGATACTGATTTTATTTTTTTTAAGATATCTTCGAAGTTTTTATACAAGATACCTTTCTTGGATGTAATATGTAATTGTGTTATCAATTCATTACGATTATCCAAATAAGATTTTGTTTGAATCATGTATTCATTATCATCACCTTCAATATTTGCCGAAAACCAATATGAACCAGTTATTTCAAACCCACCACCATAGTTTAATCGACCAATACCATCAACCCAACCATAACTATTAACTACGATATCTTTTTGTTTACCTTTATATGAATCATATAAATATGCATTTATGATTGCAAACTCAATAAAACTAATTTCTTCAGTGGCATGTTGTGTTGGATAATCATCTTGTTCATCATCTTCATCACCATTACTAGAAGTGACACCATTCATAATATTATTAAATTCTGATGGTGATAAGTCAATTAATTCAATACTAGATATTGATTCATTGGAATAATTTGTCAATTCTTTAAGTCGTTCGACAGCTTTTTCTAAAGTGTCCGTTTTTTTTCTACCCATTTGTTTTGTTTTTATGTTTATACTCTATCTTTTAATTATTTTCACCTAACTTTAAAATATCTTTAAATGATACTGGTTTATAATCCCAACCCATACAACCAACATCAAAAACACGACCTCTATAATAGTGTCTATCACTAATCAATTTGTTGAATATATCAAGCTCATCTTTTGGTACATACCTAGAAAATTTATTAATATCTGAAAGCCAATCTTTATCATTATTGAATAAATTCATATGGCAGTGGCCGTGTATATGGTAACTACCATTATGTTTTTTATTCCACTCAAATATTGGATAATGCATGCAACAAAAAAGAGTTTCTATTGGTTTAGCAAATCCAGTTGTTTTATCCACTTGGTTTGTTTTAATCCTAACCTCTAGATAGTCATTTACTGAAGCAAACTTACCAATCTTTTTTATGTCAGCATATTTGTCATGATTACCCATTACAAAATGAATAGTACCATTCAACCTATACATCATACCTTCTACATATGCTTTATCTTCACGTTTAGCGAAGTCTAAGTCACCCAAGTATATTACTATATCATTTGGTTCAACAACTTCATTCCAACGTTCTTCTAAAGCTATATGCATTTCATTAATATCCTCAAACGGTCTGTTGTCAAATTTCAATACATTGTTATGGTGGCAGTGAAAATCTGACGTGAAGAACACATTTCTTTCTTCTTTGTCTTGTGTTAAGTTAATATCTAATCTCATTTCTCAGAACCTTCTAACTTCGCTTTCAATGCTGCTAAAGCACCGTTTGCGTCACCTAATTGATACTTAGCTCTATTGTCGTTCTTATCTTCGATTCTTTGAGCTTTTGCTTTTACGGCTTCATTATTTGATTTATGACCTCTTTTAACCAATGTAGAATGATTGATTTTTCCGATTAACCAATTAATATGTTTATCACCAGTCAAAGCTTTATTTGTTATCCAATTGATAAGTTCTCTAGCGACTGAGTATGATAACAATGTTGTTGTATCTTTACCAGTTACAGCTATTTGTTTATCACCAATCAATTGTTCAATGGCAGTGTTTTTATCAACATTCTCGGCAAAAATAACCTTTAATGACTTAGTAAAGTTATCTTTAAACTCTTGTGTTTCCAAACCATCTAGGATTTCTTGTGTTGATATCAACTCATTTCTAGTGATAACACATTTGAAATCACCTTCTGGTTTTTCCGATACTTTTGTTATGTTTGATACTGGCATGTAACTACGAACCAAGTGGTTCAAAAAATTCCTAGCCTTTTGGTTCTCTAACATATTATCAAAATATGTGTGTATTTGTTCTTGTGTCATAATATTAATTTAAGTTTAAATAATTATACGTTATGAATAAAAATATCCAAATCACGCTAAAACTTCTTTAACGATTTTTGATACTAATGCGTTATCTGCCTTACCTTTGTATACTTTGTTGAATTCACCCATCATTTGACCAACGTTGTTTAAACCATTAGCTTTATAGTCATGTAAAATTTCACGTATTCTGTCTTCACCCATCATAGTTGGCAAATATGGTTTGATATACTCTAATTCACCCAATGATTCATCTGTGTTGGTTTGTTTCAATGATTTTTCCATCTTCTTTAAAATACCCAAAACTGTCTCATCATCTTCTTTACCAGAACGACCAAATTCATTTTGGATTTCACTTTTTATCAAACCTAAAAAGTTTTTCTTATCCATGTCTTTAGCTTTGAAAGCTGTCATGAAATCTGCTTGGATTTGTTCTTTTAAACTCATTTTATTTTGTTTTTAATATTTGATAATGGTGATATCCTTTATCACCATCTGTTGCATAAAAAGCCCATTTTATCTCACCATTCTTAACCTTATTGATTATATCAGCTCTTTCATCTTGTTTTGCATCTAAAGATATGCGTACATATTTGTTTTCAGCTCTTTTAACCTTAGGTTTTTCTTCTTCAACTACTTCTATTGGTTTATCAACAACTTTATCAATTGGTTTTAGTAATGGTTCAGATTTAGGGTTAACCCGTTGTTTTGGTTCAAGTTTAACAATCGGTTTTAATTCCGCTTTCTTTCTCTCTGTACTCATATATTACTTATTATTGAACAAAGATACTACATTCTTTCTGATTATGCAACTTTTTTGATATATTCTTTGAAAATAAAACTAAAACCATTCTCTTCCAACACTCCAGACATATTGGTTAGGTCCCATTCTTCTGGGTTAAATCCTTCTAAGTAGGTATCACCTTCAATATTACCTAATACTTCAGTCATGTATACCTTATCAGCAATTGGTAATAGCTGTTTATAAATTTCAGCTCCACCAATAACAAATTGTTCATCTGGCCCAAATAGAATCGATGATAGACTAAATATTCGTTTCAACCCTTCCAAATCACTAGTGACAATAGCACCTTCAGCTAGATAATCTTTATCTCTAGTAATA
>Ga0102829_1000315_pt1 | contig 15067 bp, 35 predicted proteins | sample ColrivemetaGS575_FD_84510 | JGI IMG/M metagenome (GOLD analysis project Ga0102829, IMG submission 84510) | Estuarine microbial communities from the Columbia River estuary - Freshwater metaG S.575 | ecosystem: Environmental > Aquatic > Marine > Intertidal zone > Estuary | place: USA: Columbia... | reverse complement strand
CCAGAGAAGGGGTGCTACCTGATGGGTGACAAGGTGAACATCTATCTTGAAGAGGATGCTGAATGGGATGAGGTCTCTAAGATTGTCTCTCATGAGATGGTTCACCTCATGCTAGATAAGAATGGAGTCCCGGCTGACAAGCATCACGAAGTAACTGAAGCATGTGGATTGGATTAGCTCTACATCAGGACTGATGGAGCTGGGGTAGGATTTGGAGAGGCTTCGGCCTCTCCTTTTTTATTGCCTGCAGCATGGCTACCCATAGTAGCACCACACCTGAGTCATCTTGTTGAGGTCTATCACATGTGCGAACTCGCACATGTCGTCTGCAGTCTTGAAATGATCCTTAGCCTCATCAAGACTGTCGAAGTCTTTTACAAAGTCATCCCAGCCACCGCTTGGATAGTAACCGTCAAATGAAAATAGTAGATATCGTTTTGTATTCATGGTGTCTCCTTATTTTTCTCAATCTTAGCCATCATATCTCTAAGGGTTTTCTCAGCCCAGTCCATTGCCTGCCACCTCATCTTGAGAGAGCATACCCTGTCACTCTCGAACTTAGCGCTGGCGTATCGTTTGCCATCTATGTACGTGAACGCTTCAACGGTGTTGTTGTCAATGTAAACTCCTGCGGAGTAGTTCCAGTATGATGTTGAGGATTCGTACCCATCGTGTTCCCAGTTAAATTCACTCACAGTATTCCCTTCCTTTCTAGTTTCTTAAGAAGTGTGTCAACCTTATTCATGTGCTCGAACACATCGTCCATGGTAGCTGGCCTGACTTCTTCTAGGTCATAGCGGTCATACATGGTTGCAAGACAATCATTGTAGTACTGTGAAACCTTCGCCACAAGCCCTGTCTCTTTGATAACCACCCAGTCTCCTACATTGTATCTCATCATACTCTCCAAACAATTAGGTAAGCTATTAAAAATAGTGCCGCACCTGAAGCAACTGTCCAAGCATCGATAAGGAACCTACTGATGTCGACCTGCTTAACTGTGTAGACTTTTAAGCTAGGTTCAGGCTCCCGACCGAGTTGTTTACCATGTCCGTCATAGATTTTCGGACGAGGCACTTCATTACAAGATGGTCGAGGTGGCGGAGGTGGCGGAACCCGTGTCGTCAGTCGCCCTGTTGGTTGATACCCCAATACCGGAACCCGTGTCGTCAGTCGCCCTGTTGGTTGATACCCCATCACTGACCTCCATACTTGACAAAGAAATAAAAGAGAACGTAGCCAATGACAGGCGAGGCGAAGTATAAAAGGATTGACGCAATCATTAGCTCATCCATTCTCAATCTCCTTCTGTTCTTTAATCTGTTCATCAATGTAATCAGTCACCGCTTTCAAATCCTTGCCCTCAATAACAAACTCAAGGAAGCCTTGAATGTACTGCATAGACAGGCACCAGTCAACGATAGCTCCGTCCTCACCTGTGTTCCCCATGAACTCAGCATTCTCGAAGGTGATCTCTAGTATCTCAACGAGGTCTTTGATAGAGATGGTGATGAGGCAATCTTCCGGTGGTGAATGATCTTCCTCACAAGCTGGGTCACTCGGTGGGTCAATGTTAGGGATGTGTACTCGGTTGTCTTCAATCATTGTCTCTCCGTCCAGAAATGGTACGCCTCACCTTGAAGCCCCTTGTGTTCAATGAAGGTCTGAGCATCGCGCTCATTCTCCCATGCATCATTCCTCTGATACTCTGCCTGCTCTGCCCTGATTGTCAAGGCTCTCACCTTAGCTCTTAGTAAGGTCAGTTCAGAAAACATGTCAGAGACTCTAGCATTCTCTCCACAAGCGCTGCAGGTAACGTCCCCGTTCGACGGGTCTTGCCGAATACTGCTGCACCCACACCCTCCACATGCGCCAGTGGATATCAGGTTGAGTGTCTCAATTATTTCTAGAGCCTCATCGATCTTAGTGACATGAAAGATGTCGTTCTGAAACATCTTGATCAGTTTCATTTCAAGTGTGTCGCACGTAATGTCTTCAATCATGATAACCCCATCCCTCTGAGCATGTGTGGTGTGCAATCTCTATGCTCATCAAGTCGTTGGTAAAGTTCTACATTGCTGTAGAGGTGAGGAACATTCCAACACAACCTTAACAGCCCGACTCCGACAATGATTGGACACTTGTTAATGTCAAAGGTATCCATAAGGATGCCAAGGTCTTTGCGACACCCTGCCGTGGCCAACCCCTGAGCTTCGACGTAGAGTATCTCCATAGCTTTCTGAGTCTGCCCTATGGCACACAACTCATACACTTGTAACAGTAGCTCATCCATCTACAGTCTCCTTCTCATACTCAGTCATCGCCCCTCCAGTGCTTTATCAAACCTGTTAAACTCTAGTTGATTAAAGATCTCTTCAATGGTGATGAAGCAATCCCACCAGTTGTCAGATGTCCAGAACCTTACGTCACAGCCTTGAGGTGTCCAGTCGTGTTCATCAGCGTACCTGACCCCTTCCTTCTGCATGAGGAGCTGATCAACAACCTCTTCAAGCTCCAGTATGCTACCAATTATTTCCTGAAGTTCTTCTACGCTATTCATCTTCCCTCCTTAGACAGTTGTATTTCAATCATTGACAGGCTCCGGTAACTCAACTGAATCACCAGCCTTGACAACCAGCTCAACAAATTTGTAGTAGACGTTCGGAAGCACGCTCCCCCTGACCCTGACCAGCAGGTCTGAATCAGATACGACATCAAGTATGCGAGGCTGTCCTTTTTCTAGGTGGCCGTTGAATAAGCACACGACACCGCCGATGTTGCCGTACCGTCCGAACTCATTCAAGAGATCCTCATGCCCTTCAGGTAGCTCGAACACCCCTATCCTTGTGAGGACAGGCAGGTTGGAAAGAGTGGTACACTTCTTCATCGCAACTCCTTGTGTCGTGTCAGTCCCAGTACTTCAGGTGACAGTCCAATGTTTACCAAGTCTCTGAACTCGTGCGCCCCCCACCAGTAGTCGTCCAAGCTCTCTCGATCATACTTGCCGTCGAAGCCTTCCATGAACTCCCAGTGAAGTGGAGTCCCCTCGATATCTACCAGCTGAAGTCTCACATAGATATGGCAGTCCTCCTGTCCATTCTTTGCGGTCTCTTCCATCACTAGGAAAGTGTCCTCCTCATGCCTCTCGACGGAGTACTGAAAGACTCCGTCCTTGCTGTCATTCAACTTGATGTAGTTGATGTGATTAGTCCACCTATCCATTACTTTCTGCTCAGTCATTCCATCCTCCAAAGCCACAGCTACCAGTTACGAAGTGATGCTCAGAGCTGTAGACACCCTCTCGAAACAAAAGAATATGCACAGCCTCGTGAGCAATGAGGTTTGTTAGTAACTCTTCATCATCAATCCATTCCTCGATGTACATTGTCTGACTACCCTTGAAGGTGCAGGCAACACTTGTCTTGCAGTAATCTCTCCTAGTCCTCACCAGCTTAATATCTGCAGGCCGCTGTGCTAGGCCGAACCCCTCAATACATTTGTAAGCTAGCTTAACACCAAAGTCAAGCCTTGAGTCAGCCATTGGCTGAGGTACTGACTGACACCCTGCCATCAGCAGAGCCATGATTAAAATCCTTTTCATTCTAACTCCTTATCAGCCTCATCCTTCATCATGTTAAACCTTGAGGTAGGGAGTCGGTCAAACTGGTCTAGCGAGAACCCAGCCCCCTTTGAAAAGTCCCAAGCGATGAGGAACTTCCTGCCATTCATGTTTGCAAAATCAAATCTCCCCTCGTCATAGAAGCCCTGTTTGATGGGGCAGCTGTATTGCTTCTCAGCCTTCCTCTCACTCTCATGTCGATAGCCTTTCTTGTATGCCTTCTCAGCCTGCTGTTGATTCATTCCCTTCCTCTCGCTCTTATTCATTGTTTAAACACCCCGCGCAGCCACACATGTCATAGGGGTCAATGAAACCGAGCGCTTCAACCTTCTCCTTAGCCTTCTCTCTCATCATGTTAAACCTTGAGTCAGGGAGTCGGTCAAACTGTTCGGGATCGAACTCACTACTCTCAGCCCATTCCCAAGCGGTAGGGAATCCGGAGTATATTCCATGACCATACTTAGCGAAGTCGTGTCGACCCTCATCATAGAACCCCTGCTTGGTAGGGTTGTTGTATTGCTTCTCAGCCTTCCCATCCTCCTCGTGTCGGAAACCTTTCTCGTATGCTTTCTTGGCCTTCTTCTTATTCACGGCATCCCTCCAAACTTCTTAAGGATTCCGGCCAGCTCAACCTGTGCCACAGCTACCTCTCCAATGACCTCATCAGACGGGACATGCAAGTCAAGCTCGATGTACTCCCAGATGTTGATGTCGGGTACAGCCTTAGCCACAGCGGTAGCTACCGCCTGCCTGATCTTTCTTCGTTCGTTGTCATCTAATTTACTCATTGACCTTCTCCATTCGTGTTCATGACTACCTTCTTAAAATATGGTGCCAGCTTAATACTCTTGAAGAGCCAGACGTCATAAGATGAGTCGAAGTTATTGTACGGATCGTCCTCGTCTTCATACCTCACCACGACGCTGCTCTCATGGTCTGGCATCGAGATAATCTCTCCGCTCCAGTTGTCCCCGACCTTCTCAACTATGTCCCCAACCTTCAAGGAGTCCATGTCCTCGACATGTTTGCGATACTTTTCCTCAAACTCCTTGAGCTTCTCTTGGATGTTTCTCTCTTTCATGTCGGCGATTACTTTCTTAATGTCTACCAATGGTTCACCTCTCATGTTATGTGCGGTCTCACAGGCCAAATCTCAAGAAGCTCCCTGAACTTCTCAGTCATCTCTTTATAAGTTAGTCCCTCAGTTCCGACGTAGAGCCTAGCGGCCTGTCCTCCCTGCTCCACACCTATGTAACCTTCTTCACTGCGAATACATTCCCCCTTCGGTAAGAATTCCCAGTCAGTCCTTGCGTCCCTCCGCTCCCGATACCAAGCTTCTTCAGCCTCTCCCCAAGTCCCATTGGTAAGGGCGTCCATCAGTATCTTGAAGTCCTCATCAATCTGAGCTATACCTAGTGCGCAAGACTCCTCACTCCAGCTCTCCTCATAGATGATGTAGCTCTCCTCATCGTACTCTCTCTTGATAACTCGTTCGCGAGCCTTCATCCATGTCATGTCTCACCCTATGCTAAAAGTCTATGTCAATGATAGGTACGACCCTGAAGCCCGCCCCTTCCATACCTTCCGTCCACTTGCCACTGCCTCCGCACTTGCTGCACGGGTCTTCAATGACTCTGAAGCCAACGTACTTTCCTTTGCCGTTACATCCATTGCAGTCAGACTCAAAGGCTCCAAGATCTATCAGCTCGGGCACTGCCTGCACTTGATCTTGAAGGAACTTATGAAGTGCAGCTGGTGTACAAGCTGGCTTCTTAGTCATCGTAGTCTCCATCAATGTGTCGTTGCAATAGTTCTTTAGCATTGGCGAACCCCTCGGTGATACCTTCTTGATAACGCTTGGCCGCAAACCTTACCCAGTCTTCGGGAGTTGGCTTGCTTAATGCTGCCACCCCCCACCGATGATCGTCCTCGCATTCGAACACGTAGTCGCCGCCCAGATGAGCAGTTGTGTTCTTATGTATGCCAACGACCTGTTCAACGTAGTCTCCTTCGTTGATAGACACCCAGTCACCAATCTTAAACAGCGGCACCGGGGCATTGGCGAGACCTAACAAGTCCTTCTTGATCGCTTTCATTCTATCAACCGAAAGTCCCTTAGAGGCAGGCGTCAGCTTAGGGAGTTCCTTGTCAGGTAGAAGGACACCACCGGCTCGGATGATCCTGAACCTCCAGATACCATACTCTACTTCATCAGGTCGACAACCTAGTCGACTCACCATCACTGTCCTTCTACTTCCCTCCTCGACCCCATCCGTGTATGACTCAACCGTGTAGTAGCTCCCCGGCATCAGCCGAGTGTCGTCGCTAAAGATACATTGGACGCAGTCTCCCTTGATCAAATGAATCTTGGGTGTCGCAGCTTTTATCTCATCGATTGCGTCAGCGAGTTGCATAGCCTTGGCTTCCAAACCCTCTTTGAACTCTTTGTCACTCATTGGAGGCTTCGTCCTCTTGACTCCATCACCCATATTCCTCTCCTTTTATATCAGACTCTTCATAAGCAGACTCAAGCAGCATGACTTCATTACGCTGCGCCTCAGTGAGTGCCAGCAGTGCGTCGACACAGGCTTGCTCAGCAGCTGTAAGGTTTGGAATCTCAGCACACCATTTAACATGATGGTCCTCGATGTTCCAGTCATCGACCACAATGTGAAGGTTGCCTCCTACACATGACTCTTCATAGACTGCAGCTATCAGCGGCAACACTGCCCGCATATCGTCTGTAACCTCGGTACGTCCAACTTCCTCGACGTGTGCTTTGAAACAGCTCATACACATGATTCTTTCCTCTCCTCTAAAATCTCCATGACTCGGTCTTTTATTAACTCGGTGAGGTAGGTGTTGTAGATCATTTCATTCCACTTATCCATGTCAACCTCGGTAGCATCTACATCAGGGAGGCCGTCAAGTAGCTCAGGTATCTCATCCTGCACCTGCTCGTAAGGGATTTCACCTAGCTTAACTTTCTTCAGGAACTCTCGCTCAGGTCGTGGGAACGTGATACTCCCAGTCTCCAACAGTTCCTTCAGCTCGTAGGCTATGCGGTAGGCATGACCAATAGCTTTCCAGTCGACGTTGCCACAGTCCTTGGCATCGTGAGAGCGAGGCCCGTACTTGCCAATGATCTTCGTGACAGACTGAATGACAACGCCAGTGGGGGATCTCGTATCGAATCGCTTACCACATATCTCAAGCATGGTGACCGGGATTGCCTGCCCCTTGAGAAACACGTCCGTGTAGAAGACGTACTCGTTCTTAGGAAGTACGTCACTCCACGTCCACACCGGATCTGTATCGAGGATTGGAACTCGGCGGAGAATATGTGGGTTGGTCACAGTGGTGGAGTTAAGGAAGTCTAGCACGCCCTCTGCAGCCTTCAGTCGTTTGCCCTTCAGTCCATACTTCTTAGCCTGTGAGATACAGTACCCAACGAAAGGCTTCACGTTGTTAGTGATCAGCTCTCCCTTGCGCCTGATGATGTCTTCAAAGATTGGGGTGGTCGTGATGACATGGCTGTCGGGGATGTGCAGCATCTCAATGGCGTAGGTCTGTCCACTGATGACATCCTTGAGGAACTTGCGTAGCTCGATGTGCTCGACGTCTTCATTACCTGTCGTCTTGTTGACGTTATCTTTGTCCTTCTTCAAGATGATGTCTCTGACCGACGCCATGTAAACAATCTTGTAGTCGATGTCACTGGTAGGCAGTGCCGTACCATGCAGGTTTGATCCGACGATGCATTTGAACAGTATCTTCATCCCATCTCCTCGATTACTTTAGTTAAGACTCTCACAGTGTCCAATGCGTCAGACCATGCGTCATGGTGCTGAGTCATCTTGTCATCACAGTAGACGGCTACAGCATTCTTAAGGCCCATCTTGAACGGAGTCCCGTGCTTGATGTGGCTATGCATGTTCACGAATTGCTTGACGTCAAGGATCTTCCCAGTCTGGAAAGGAATCTTGTAGTGACGCGAAGCCTTCATGAGATCTTCTACATCATTTCCCCATGCTCCAATCTTACGACCACAGCAAGCCTTGTCCAACCACTTCCAGAATGCCTTGAGTGCAGCGTGCAATGGTTGAGCCTCTTCGACATCCTTCCTTGAGATACCTGTCAGCTCAGTGATGAACGGAGAAGGTAGCTCGCCGGGGTTGCACACCCTATTGAAGTTCTTCTGTTCATTGCTTGGGTCGGGGATGCCCCCGAACCTGTCATACACGACAGCCCCTATCTGAATGATAGTCCCCGAGGGCTGGTTCATTTCTAAATCGATCACGGCCATTAACATTTCTTTCTCTCTAGTGCAGCAATTAGTGCTGCAACGCCAAAGGTTCTTGGCTGGTCTAGTGAAGACCAGCCACACGGTGTCGTTCCATCATCAATAACCACCTCTGAGATAGTTCCGTCTGCTGCCCAATATACGCCGACTTCACTTCCTGCATTCCTTGCAATGATGTCCTGTAGTACACACCCAGCTGTCACCGGATCGCTCAGGTCTGGAAGTTCGTGCGTCCCTGAACGATTGAACTTGGTAGCTTCAAGCTGATCTATCTTTCTGCTGTACACAACCCATGAGTTAGTGCTTGTAGGATTTTGCTTAGGAGCTAATGTCTTCATGCCATTGAACCACAAGCCGCCAGCGGCCTGCCAAGCTTTAGCTATTTCGAAAAGTTCTTTCCTGTTCATTTCTTTCTCTCCAACATGCAGTCCATGTAGTAGGTCATTACCCGTCTCTCGATAGGGAAGCAACCATACTCGATGGGTATAACGTACAGCTCCTTGATTTCATTCCCAAGCTCGTACATGATTGTCTCCTCATCCTTAAACACAATAGCCAAGGGGTTGCCTTGGTTCTCATGCAGTCTGAATTGTATGGATATCTTATCCTTCTTTACCTTCACCCTGCAAAGGTTGGGCGGGAAGATCCTGACAAGGTAGTCTTCCAACTGTTCAATCAAACTCGTAGTAGACATCAGTCAGCACTCCCTCATCGATCTTCAGGTAGTCTTTCACAACGAGGTCGGGATTCACTTCGTCGTCAAACAGTAGCTCGCAGTGGAGCAGCAGGTCTTTGAACTTCCTTTCGATAATGCCTGCCAGTGTTTTCCTAGCAGCACGAGAGCCTACCTTATCACCGAGGGTTGAGTACTGTTCAATTGCCTTGGTGAATAGCTCATTGATACTGAGAATGATTTCAATCGTAGCTGCCACCCCATCGTTCATGTCCAGACCATACTCGCGCTCAGTCTTTCTCACAAGTACAACCTCAAGCTTCTCAATCCTTGCCAACCTTTCTGGAGTATTGAGAAACGTAATCAATTCAAGCTGGCTTAACTTTTCGTAGTTGTTGTTCATTGGAATTCCACGAGCTTGACCTCGGTGCAGTCAGGAGTGATTCCAGATCTGGACGTGTCAATGCACCAGTCTTCTCGACCACTGCCCTTGATAAAGGTGAAGCGTCCCACTAGGTATTTCTTACCAACTGGGATGTCCCTGCGGCGGGGCCTTGTTGGGATGAGAGTGACGATTTCATACTCTGGCATGTCAAAGACTTTGGCAAGCCCGTCAATTCTGTAGTAGAGTTTAGTGGGGTTTAGTGGAGACACTGACACAGCGGTGCAGTTCACTCCAGACTGGTTGTGTACAAACCTGTCCCCCTCTTCAAGAAGTCTAGCCGCCACCGGCAGACCCGTCTTCTGCAGGTCATTCATTCTTCCTCCTCAACAGCCTGCTCAGGTTCGGGTTCGACTTGGGCTTCCTCAACATACCATTGCATAGGCTGAGCAACCGGTGCCGCACCACCTTCAGAATTGTTGGAGTTGATGTTGTTAACGATAGTGAAACCAGCTTCACCTTGCGGTTGCTGAGGTGCTGCAAAAACCTGAGCCATGTGAGCAATGACTGCCTCCTCTTCCTCCTTGTGAAGCTTGCTTGCAATCTTGTGTCCAACACTGGTGCCAATGGCAGCTGCTGCACAGTACACCATCGTCTCAGCCACGCCCCTGACGACGTCCTTCCATGTGTTCTCTGCGATTTTGATAAGGATACTACTCAACATCTTCTTTTCCTTGTGCAATGATTGCAGCAATGTTTTCTAACTGTTCTGTCGTGAGTTGCTTCAGCTCGTAGGACGTCAATTTTTTAGGTAAAGTATTGAGCAACTGGTTCCGCTTCATCTGCTGTTCGATCTGGTCAGTGTATTGAACGATGCTTCCTCCGTAGCCGCCGACTCCCCGACCATCTTGTCTATAAGTGTTACTGCCAATCTTGATAAGCCCTGTCGGAGTTACCTTAGTGACCTTGCTGAATGAATAGTAAGCCCCATGCCCTGAGTAATACTTCTCAATGCATACTCGCTGACCTGCTTCCAGTGTCCGGTAGAAGCCCTCTCTCTTGTCTTTACTTTCCGTTGTCATGTCACTTCCCCGTTGATCCAATGCCTCCGCGAGACACGTTAGGATTGTCTGATAGCCATCCAGCAAACTCCAGCACGGGAGTGAACACTGGCTCGATAGTGAGCTGAGCAAGGCGGTCACCTGCCTTACAAAGCCAGTCAGATTGCTTGGGCTGAGCCTCATGTGGACTGGTGTAGAAGACCCGACCGTTGCGATGCTTCACGTCACGGTTAACCAAGGCTCCACTCATCCTTGTGTAAGGGAACGTACCCTCTTCAACCATGTACTCGAACTCTGGTGCGAAAGGATTCGCCCAAGCCTTGTCGTATGTCTCGCGGTCAATGCTGATAGCACGAACCAGTCGAGGCCCTCTCTTTAAAGCCAGCTTAAAAGTATCGAGCGGACCCACGTAGTCAGCGTCAATGATCCCCGTCCCATTCATGAGCTGGACATTCTGTTTGATACCTACAGAGGAACGGATGAACATCTTTGTCACGAGGCCAGTCGGCACAACCTTGGGACAGTAGTCGCTCACCATTTCCGACATGCGGTAGGCTTCATGAGCAACCTGATCAAACAGGTCTGTGGGATCAATCACCAAGCCTGTGTCCACGACAGTGTAGCAACCGTGGGGAAGCCAGATGTCATGGGGTGCAACGATGTCATACCCTGCAGCACGCGCTGACTTACGCTCGGGAACCAGCAGCTTATTGTCGCTGTAAACTTTCACCTTCAGCATTTGATTCCTCCTCCTGTATGTCTCGCCAACACCTCGGCGATAAGTTTTTCATCTTCGGTAGGCTCAACGTGATCGACCGCCTGCTCCACCCCCTCGTAGCGATGCTTCATAAGCTCGTAGCTCTCATCTACGCTGCCCTTGTCGTCAAGGATATCCTTGAACGCAGCGGTCAGTTGAGGAACCTCATCAGCAAGCCCAGCTAGTGCAAGGATCGACTTCAACATGATGGGATCTTTCTTGACTTGATCTCCAATGTCTTGATGTACCTTTGCAGCCTTGGTAAGAAGCAGAGCGACTCGATTAGCCGCACCAATCATGACCACAAACCTCTGATACATTGCAGTAATCAATTCGACCGAGTCGTCAGAGAACCGCATCGCTTCCGTAACGAAGAGACTTCCCACTAACTCGTGCTCGACTTCCTCTTCAGTCAGCCCCATGCTTCTCAGCATAGTGCGAAGGACTTCCTTCTCTGCTTCGCTAATCATAGCTCATACTCCTCAATAGATTCTTCAAGTTCTTCAACGATTTGTTTCAACTTATGTACCGCCATGATCTTTACAAACAGTACAGGGTAGCGGACTACTCCGATACATGCTAAGGCGAACACCTTGAATGGGCCTCCGGTCATTCCTCTTCCTCGGTCACTGCGTCGTCACCGTGAAAGTAATCCCCTCCGACCACTGTCTCAGTCGGTGGTCGAAAAATCTCAACCTTCTTCTTAACCTTGCGTTGACTTCGTGGCGTCTGGAGCTTCACCATTGCTAGGTGACGTCGACGCCCAAGTGAATTGGAAGGGAGAGTGTTTGTTTCGTGCTTTCGTTTCATTTGTTTCTGTCCTCGTATTGTTGTTGCCAGTCCGGTCCGATGTAGTGTTCAAGAGCTGGCTCAGGTTCGCCGTATCTCTTGCATAGGTAGTCAGCTTGTTTCTGAATCAGCTTGTACTGCTCTGCTAAGGTTTGATCAAGGGACCAAGGGATGTCAGAAGATCCCATAGCCCATACAACTTCTTTCAACATGCGAACATCTACCTCCGCATCGTGGAGTAGGTCTAACCCATGAGCGACCCCGCCTATTCCCTGCACTGAGTAATTTATCGCAGCATCTTCCAGCCTAGTCTTGCTCATCTTTTCCTTAGCCTTCCGATAGAAGACCAACGGGTCGATGATAGGCATGGAGAAGTTGCCACACCCTGCGTCACTAAGCTCACGCTGCAGAAGAGGGAGGTCGAACGTCAGTCCATTGTATGCAACCAGTACGTCAGCCTCAGCTAAGAAGTCGTGAATCTTTTCAGCCACCGTGTAGTCAGACTCATCAGTCGCTGCCTCATGCATGGCTGGCTTGTCCTCGACGCTCTCATTGTAGATGTGGTGAACATCGGATGCACCTGTCGGGATGATCATCTGAGGGTTGATCAGCACGTTCAGCTTATCCAGTTCCCTGTTCTGCTTAGCAAGCACACCACAGAACTGAACTATCTTTGTATCAGCAGAGTCAAAGACGTTGACTCCCGTGGTCTCAAGGTCGAAGATACCTAGCGTAAGGTTCCTCCAGTTCTTATACCTCAAGCTCTTGTGTAAGTCTTCAGGGCTAACGAGATAGAATGTTGACCGATTCATCAGTGATGTCCCCGCATAGGTGGCTGCCGTTACCGGCGTAAATCATATTGCATATCCCGAACTTCCTCATGATCAAGTGGTGAGCCTGCTGTCCATTCACTCCAGACTTGGTCAGTAAGATGTGGAAAGCCTCATGTCTTAGGGCGCTGAATGATTCCTCGAACCTACTGTCGAGCAAGATGATCGAGAACGGACTCTCTAGTTTAGACACGGAGCATGTATGGATGTTACTGACAGAGCACACCTCGTCATTAGCATGAGCCTTCACTAGAACTGTGTGCCCTTTAAGAGAATTGACAACCTCTTCATAAGACTTGCCAGTGATCATGGAAAACTCTACGCAGGCTAATTCGATCATCTGACCGGCCAGCCTAGTAGCTGACGGAGGGAAGTCAATCAACTTGAAATGATTCGAGCACCGGCTGTCCTCTGATACAAGGTCGACGGTCTGCAGCTTCAGTACTTCTTTCTTATAGGCGGACTCAGTGCTCGCCGTCTGACATGCAGTGACAGCCATCGTGGTTACAAGAGTCAGCGCCCATGCTGCGAGGCCAAACCTAGCACCCATCCTTAGCCCCGTGAACGACTCCTTGATCGTCCATCTGTTCTTTATGATTCCCATTTGTAATCTCCAGTTAGTAACCTAGCTTTATTTTCTAGGCGCTCCGTGAATGTATAGTATTGCCTGTTTGTTTTCATACCCAGTCGATCTTTGATCTCTGACATGGGTGTGCCGCTGTCCTTCATGTGAATGAAAGCTCGCTCAACTCTGTTGAACCTTTCCTTCTCGTCTCTCTCCTCTACCTCAAGGAAGCCCATGACGTCGTGCTCACGGTACGCCCCAGCATCCTTTCGGTACTGGAGCCGGTCCCTTCGGTTGTCAATGTAAACGTTCTTCACGTTATTGATCATCGACAAGTAGACATAGTTGGGAAGGTCTTCGATATGATACTCGCCAGTCCATGAATCAATATGCTTCAGCAGTTTCACAACGGCTTCGCTTACCAAATCTTCTGGCTGCAATTCATACAGGGTGTCAAACCCTTTGAAGTACCTGTCTCTTGCGTCCTTTACGAACTTGTCATAGTGTTTGGTGATGTACTTACTTACCTCCTCAAGTAGCTGAGACTTCCTCTCGTCTGGAGTGCCAGACAGAAACGATTTCCCTGAGCTTGTCGTCGGGTCGCTGGTAGGGGTTGAACATTCCGGTGTCGCTTTCATCTAGTATCTCTTCTATGATGTTGTCAGCAACTCGTGGGATGTCCGAGGCACTGATGTCAGTGTGTTGCTTTAGATAACCCTCGGCAAGCGCTAAATATTCCCCCAACATTAGTCGGTTGCCATACCGTGTGTCCGCCGTGTCCGAGATAGCCTTGAGAAAAGGATACAGTGGGGCAGCTTCAGGCTTATCCTTTACGAACTTAAGACTTACAGGATCGATCCAGAGCTGTTGCTTAAGGTCCATCGCCATGACGCTGACGTAAGACATGGCGTCTCGTATCTTTATCTCAAAGGTTGGGGATACGTCTGCATCGTAAGACTCGAACGTCACCTTGCCAGTGAAGCCATTGACACTGCGATAGGTGGTGAAGTATTTGTCAAGGATAGTTGAGACCTGCTCGGGCTTCATGTTTCCACGAGGGTCGACGATCAGTACTTTCGGAAAGATAGGTAACACTCAATCACCTCCCATGTCTACGAGGTCGAGCGAGTCGCCGCCGTCCATTGAATCAATAAAGAACTCTGCGTCTTCAATCACTGTTACATCCTGATGCATACATTCTAAGAAGTCGGTCGTGTCTGGCAAGCCTTCGCATCCAGTGTCAAGTTCCTCGTCAGTGAATCCACTGATAAGGAATACGAGTATCAGTAGCAGAGCTACTACAATTCCATTCATGGCATCACCGTCCCTATCTTTCCGAACTCAGTCTTGAATCTCTGAGAGATTTCATCACCTTCGTCACAGTCGATGCGGTCCCAGTCAATCAGTAGGTGGATGGTGTTAGCATACCTTGGCTGACATCCTGAATCTCTGACGTATTGTGCGTCACCGATGCAGGCTACTTCATCTTCATCTCCAGTTGATATGTCAGGCTTAGGGATACCGCTTAGGCCGGGATAGCCATCAAAGAACTTCCTGTCGCTCATCATCTTGTCCCATTCCTTACGCTGCTTTGCGGTAAGCTTTAGAACTCTTGAGTCCAGCACCCTGTCGAACTTCAGCCTCCCCTCTCCAAAGCATGTCAGGTGAGACTCGGCGACCAACCTATGCCACCACTTCGTATCCGTTGAAGCGTTGACCAAGATGACGGTGGCAGACGGAGCGTTCTTCCGGTCATGAACATTGTCTGGGTGGCATCCATCTTCAGGATCTCCAATCATAATCTCCAGCATCCTGTCTGTGAATGCTCCAGCTCCACCTACTGCCTTCGAGTATGGACTGTTCATGAATGAGAATCGCTTTCCGAAGTACTCATCCACTAGGAAATCATTGCCATAGATAGGATCGATGTTCTCCCTAGTTCCCGGTGGCAGAGTGTAGTAAGACTCAAGCGATGTGCAAGGGTCACTGAACTTCTCTCCGAAGACTCGGTAGACTCTGTTGAGAAAGCCTGCGTTAGTTGACCAGTGGTCCGACCATAGTTCTTGTCTGTTACTCATGTTGTCTCCT
>Ga0102829_1000313_pt1 | contig 15224 bp, 31 predicted proteins | sample ColrivemetaGS575_FD_84510 | JGI IMG/M metagenome (GOLD analysis project Ga0102829, IMG submission 84510) | Estuarine microbial communities from the Columbia River estuary - Freshwater metaG S.575 | ecosystem: Environmental > Aquatic > Marine > Intertidal zone > Estuary | place: USA: Columbia... | reverse complement strand
TATTGTCCTTTAACCAGATTGCCGTTCTAGTATCAAATTCATATACCCTACATGACTTACATTGTTGACCGTACGGAGTGTCTTTCCCGTTGCGTAAGATCATAGTCAAACGCTTAACGTCTTGAACGCACTTAGGGCATTGATCCTCCCAAGAAGTCTGCATAGGGCATGTATGACAGAATGAAGCTCTATTCATTGCGTCCATGTCTGATACTGGTGTTCGATCAGACGAATAAATAGAATGACACCACTCCTGTATCTTATCTATTAAACGCTTCTTTGGAGCTTCATGGTATGTTGGTTGTGTGGCAGCCCTAGATTCACCGCATTGTTGTGGATACTTGCCACAAATATGATTGCGAATCTCCATAGCGGGATCACCTATCGGTAGCATATTCTGGCTACGATATTTAATTAGCATGTCCTGTAGTTCTTCATATCCATAGGACTTAAACTCAATTCCATGAAAGTCATTACCACTTACCGTCCAACCATTAGGAGGAACTACGCCTGTTTTTATATCTGTTTGCATGTCTTTAATTGCTCCGTTAATTCGTTTAATGTTTTTGCTGGAGGTAAATTATATGGAATGTCAATTTTAAATGCTCTTTCTAACTCAAATACAGCAGAAATGTAATCTAAACTATCTAATCCAAGGTCTTCCTTAAGATTAATGTCGTAACTAAAATCAGCAACCTCTATGTCTTTAACTTTCTTCAATATATTAACTACGTTCTCTTGTGTTATTTCCATACATATCCTTTGTTTAATTCATGTAAATGTAATTCTGTTTATCCACTATACTTTTAAATGGTTTAATATTCTTACGTCTAGCCTGCACCGCTACAGAGGTATCTGTCATTTTACCAGATATTCCCATAGCCGTCCTAGCTAGATGACCCAATAAAGTAGCACAATCCGAATCATCAGGCGACTTACCGCCATTCCTTGCTTTATATTCGGTCTTAGGCTCTAACTTCGTCTTCGATTTTAATGGTCGGTAAGTACGAGTGGAAAGCTGATGGAATAACGCTCCACTCTTCCATAAACCTTGACCGAACTTAATGTAATCAAATTCCAATAGTTTGCGAAATGCAAAGTAAAGCTCTGTATCAATCCCCTCGTAAAGATCACATGGAGCCTTCTCATCCTCCTCCATAATCTTATTGGAAGTAGCTGCCTCAGAATAGTGGACTGAATGAACGTCATTACCGAATAAACGCTTAATAATGTCGTTTACCCCCGCACCATTTCCTGTGCGGTCAAGTAACAATCTATTAGAATTAATTCCTAAATTCTTACAGTTCTCAATAATGTTATTAGCCATATCGATCGAATCTTGTTTCATTAGATCATACATGGATTCAATCTGTAGGCACTTCTTAGGTTCTTTAAATTGGATATAATCTCCAGCTTGGTTTGTCCACCCATCAGCTAATCCAACCTTACCGATACCAAACTTTGCATTATCTTTACCTTCTAATGCCAAATCACATGCTGCAATGTATTCTGAAATGCCTACAAACTTAAAAGTACCTTTTGATTTCTCTAAGATATTTTGAGGTATTGCACTTGTTGTCATTCCTTTCTCAGGGAACCAACCCCTCGCCATACTCCAATACGTACTGCTATTTTCTCCAGTTTCAGATACCAATCTCTGAAACCCTTCATAGGTCTGCAATCCAAAGAAAAGAATTTTCTTTTGAACTACATTCTCACATTTAGCAGCATCCAAATGAACAACCCTAAATCCCATTTCGCTCATCCACTCAGCATGTGTTCCAATAGGAAACCAACCTCCAACAGGTTTACATCTTAAGCCATAAGCACTATTACGGTCGGTTGGGTTTGATGCTGCCATAATTTTAATATGCTCCTCGCCCCAAGCAGGGAGAAGCATATTATCTACATCAACCCAAACACCTTCTGGAACAAACTCACACTCATCAATCATAACCCTAACCCTAGTCATATTACCAAACTTAGGATGTGGGTGTTTACGAGGCATAGGAGCAACACCTCGAAGAGTTCCTTTACCGTCAGACTTCATTGGAATAGTCGTTAGCATAATTACGTTACGCTTGTCCTCCTCATCAATGGCAATACGATTCGTGTAAATCTTACCTTCCATTGGAACGCAAGAAGATTTATGAAGGTCTAATATGTGAGCAAATAGGTTAGTTTGAGCGTGTGCAGCAGAAGAAGAAATGATCCTAACTGAAGTATTAAATGGATCACGAATCCAATCTAAATAAAGCCATACTCCGCAACCGTAACTTTTGCAGACTTTCCCACTCCCCATTAATAGAACAGTTTTATTTTCTTGTACGTTACGCCAAATATCTTTAATATATTGTGGATCTGGATCAAACTTAATCTTACCAAAAAGAAATAAGGCTACCGATACGTACTTCTCAGACTCCAACATTACCCGAACAAAGTTACGCCAAAAATACAAAGCCTCGTCTGCATTGAATGTGCGTGGGCTACCTATATCAATATGATATGCCTCAGCAGCATTTACTAAGCCGTTATCTTCATCATCTATAATGATCTCACGGTATTCCATTAGACGATCTTGTGTCATCCTTTTTTCCATCCCTCGTTATCTTCATCTAACTCAATCGTATCATCTACACCGTAAAACTCGTCCATCCTTGTATTCATATCGGCATTACTATGAAACTCGGAGAACGCCTGAGCTTGTTTAATACGTGCAAAGATATTTCCTAATCCTCTTTCATACCGATTAGTATCACCCTGTTCGGTATTACTGCAAAGGATCTGAACACACTCAAAATGATCCGACAATAAGTTTACCGCTTGCTCTACCTTGTCCAGTAATTCGTTTTGTTCTTGATTATTCATATTAAATTCTCACCATGTAATGTATGTCTTTTTTCATTCTTCCACCCATATTATTGGATATACATATATCTCCATCTTCATATTTAAATAAATAAATATTCCCATAATCCGTCTTAGTTATTAACTCAAAATAAATTTTCAATCCACATATTTTTTCTGGATTTAAATACAAAGCAAATCCAGTTAAATTAAAAATAATGAATCTGAATCCTAAACACGGTTTACATATCCAGTATCTAAAAATATTTTTTTGAAACCAATTCATATTACAGCCCTAATTTTTCAAAGCATTTAATTATGTACGATTGTTTCTTATTAAGAATGAGAGCTATCTCAAATTCATCCTTACCTTTCGCCACAAGTCTCTTAATATCATTCTCAAGTCTTTTAGTTACTATAAATTCTGTCTTTTTCATAACTCTTTACCGCAATGAGGACACTTATCAATCTTAGCATGTTGACCCCCAGCACAATCTTCATTAGGATCTGGTATCTCATCCTCCTGATGAATAGCTGTCATCATGTTCTCTAATTCATTATTCATGAATCCTGATAGATCCATATCCACAGCACCAGTATCAATCTCCAGTAGGATCTCTTTTAATTCACCTTTATCCATGTGAGACAACTCAGCGATTCTATTATCAGCAACCAAATGTAATAGCTCATATTCCTCCGATTGAAACTCCTGATAGTTCACTGGAACCTTGCCGTATCCGTTCCTAACGGCAGCTTCTAAGCGTCCGTGACCTGCAACCATGTATCCAGACCTTTTTGAGATAATGATCGGCATACGCCATCCTTGTTCTTTCAATATCTTTTGTAATAAATATATCTGAACATCAGGATGTTTATTAGGATTCTTGGGGTGTTTTACTAATTTATTTATAGGCAGTAGTTCGTCGTAAATACACCATATTTTCATTCCGTCTGGATCATGGATCGGTTCTAGCTTATCCAAAGATTGTTCTTTTTGTTTCGACATACTTTTCTTTCTTCCGTTCTCTACGTTCATTCATGTTATCAGGATTACTTACATATTCCTGCAATAACCTACATGCCTCTTCTGCTTCTAACTTACTATTAAATACAAACTTGTCTATAGGGAACTTGTTTTCCTTCCATAACCTAAAGCCACAGGGGTTTTCTGACAGACCGTTCCTAACGTAGAGCCTGTGCTTACGGATATTATTGTAACACTTATCTACAAATATAGTCATTATTGTCCATTATATTAACAATTAACTAAGGTCTTTAATGTCTCCGTGGATCTGTTTAGCAATGTCTGAATTGAAATGATAGTTGTTTTGTTGTACGTTAATCTGTTTTGCCTTCTCCTTGTCTTCGGCTTTAGCCTCCTTCAATAAAGGATGGCTATTGATTCCAAGTTCCGCCAACGCTTTAATATCACGTATCGTCTCGCTGTTAGGGTTTTCTTCGATCTGCTTTAACTTAGCCCTCAATGACTTATTAACGATTGCCATAGCCAATTCAGAGATTGAACTTACCACCTTTTGTAGCTGTTCCTTCTTTGCTTCTAATTGTATTTCTTCGGTCTGCTTAATTATTTTTTCTGACATAAGTTTGTAGTTCCTCTCGCTTCTATCTTTCCAAAGATAAGATTTATACCAATTCTCACACGTTCTTAATGACGTTAGGTGTAACCAATCGCTAGCGTCACCTAACTTCTCTGGTAAGTAAGCTGGTATTGCCTTATCAATATTGTACTTCCTACGTGTAAACTTTTGTGTTGGGAACCTAAACACTAACCAGTATGTGAAATTACTTCCCCCAAATGCAATAAAATCCATGAACGCCTTATGTGCATGGATCGGTTCGCATGATAGCTTTGATAACGGATTATTTACGTCAAACATTTCCATTGGACTATTGATAATCGGTTTAATTGCATTCAAGGCATTACCAACAGATTCAGCTTGTTTAGCTTTTTTTACAACTGACTGTAGTATGTCTTGAATGTTAGCCATATCAATTTAATTTAATATCATGACATTCTAATACGTTATAAAAATTAGCTTCCATGACTTCAATATCAAAGTCCTTTGGATCTCCGTACTTACGAATCTTCCTTAATTCACTACTAATTTCGCACAATGCTAAATAATAGTTTAACCCATTATTAGCGTACTTAAAGTCTTCACTATCAACTGGTAACGAGAACTTGAGTGTTGCTTCCATTTTCTTCCTTTTGTTTAGAGTTATAAATATAAAACTTATTCTGATTAAACTCGATCATTGATTGTAGGCAGTTACATACATTGAAACAATTAATATGAATATGCTTTTCCTGAATCCCACAGAACTTACATGAATATAATTTCATTCCTTCCTGATCTACCTCAATAGGATCTTCATACGGATTACCTAGTTTATTCATATAGCTCCATTGCATTCTCTGGATTCATACAATACCGAACAGTATCATACCCAATGTTATCAATAAACACCGCACCACAATTACAGATATTAGTTCCGTATGTCTTAGGGGTATAAACAGACCTTTCACAAGTCATGCACTTGTATCCAATACCTATTTTTGTTTTCTTATGCTTCTTAGGTTTACTCCAATCAATATCATCGTAACCATTGTTATAAGCTTTTGATAGAGAACGATTCGTATCTCCTTTCCCATTAGCACCTTTATCATTCCAGCGTGGCATACATTATCTCCAGAATTGATACCATTTCTTTTTACTTAAATTAGTTACAATAGTATCTAATTTTTGTAATCTACTTATAATAGTAGTCAAATCTTCATAAACTCTCTTTTGATCTTCTTTAATTGAATTAGCTCTATCCAACGCTTGAACTAAATCAAACTTATGTGAGAAGATTTGATCTGAAATATCCTTACATTCTTGTAATGTTTCTTCGCATTTAAACCCCCACTCTGCAAGGGTCATGGCTCCTGCAAGGGTCATGGCTCCTTCAAATGCTTCTTGTAATGTAGGATCTGTTTTCTTTGCCTCTACAATTTGATCTTTAAGTTTTTTAGGTTTTACTTTTCTCATACATTACTCCGTAAATGATTTACGTTTAGATCCGTAATTCTTCTTTGCACTTTTACGTTGTGGGTTAGACTCGCTATTTACAGCATATCCTAACTTAGTTACGCCACGCTTATTCTTTTTTTGATTCGGTGATCTGTTCATTTGCTTCCTTTATTTTATGTTTAAATACTTCATTTAATATCGCTAACCACTTCTCTCGTAGGCTCAACTGTGGACTCTTCTCCCTCTCCTGTATAGGCATCGACCCGTCCTTCATATTTGTACACTCCTTTATCTACGATCTTATTGAACTTCGTTTGCAAGTGATACAAGCATTCTGCAACTAAAAGCCTCTTGCCTTCTAGTGAAGATCTCTTTACTCCATACTTCTTGTAAATAAGGTTTCCCGTTTGGGCAAACCATTGTTTATCAAAATATAGTTTCAACGATTTAAGTTCCTCATTGAGATTAAATAAATCAGATTGCATTACCTTTTCAAAATCAATGTTCATGTATTCTTTATTCATAGTCATCACACTATAACATTATACTCATGCTTGTCAAATAAAAAGAAAACCCCCCATGCCGAAAAGGAACTAACGACATGAGGGGAACCGTGACGGTATTATCTAAATAAGATACTTATCATAGGGCTAATGTCAAGTCCAGTACTCAGAAAACATTGAAACATAAGCATTATCAGGGACACTAAACTTGACTGGTTTATCAAACATATTGATCCAACCCCAACTTGCTGGCATATCGTTAGGGTGTATCTGACCTCCTAACTTATATCGTTTCTTCCAATTATCATGGTCGGTCAGGCACTCATTAAAGTTATCTAACGCAACTTTAACTTTAGGAGTATCAACACCGAACAAGTTCCTTAAATGCACCAATGCCTCTAAGTTCATTAGTGTGTAGCTGCACGACTTATTACCCCTAGCTAATTCCAATGGCATACTGCCGTCCTCTTTAATCTGGTCACAGGCTATCGTATAAAGGTAATAGGCATGTTCTAATAACTCTCGATTATTCATAACCACGGCAGAAGTAGCTAAATATAAAGCCTTCCATGTCATGTGATTGTTTAGTTGTGCGGGTCGGTATCTCTTAATATACCCGACATTCATTGGCAATCTACGTTTAGCGTAGAACTCCCTCTCAGCAGGAGTAGCAGACTTAATCATAATGTAATTAAGAATCGTAGTAAACTCGCAGATAACAATAGGAGTATCACCTTCCGACCGACCAATAAGACCATCCCAAAATGTACCACCATCACAAGGCATACCCATAGTCTCAAGCATTGTAATACACTTTTTACCTTTATTCCCTACAAAACAATTAAATGAAGCTATACGCATCCAGTTACAGATACTAGATTGGATATTACCATTACTACCAAAGTGTCTAGGAACTTTGAATGCAGGCATTATACCGTAACCTTTTTCTTGTGGAGGTGGAAATAAATCACTAGTGGCAATCTCATGAAACTCAGTAAAATCAGGCATACGTGATTCGATCTGTTCCCATGTATTACATGACGTAGGTAACGGCTCACGACGACCTTCATTCTGATTCCAAAACAACTTAGCTTTTACAAACTCGTATATTGTATTCATTCTTTTGCCTCCACTGATTTCCAACTATTATTATCTGATGGAGAATCCGTCCATACAAATCCAATATTAATATCGTAACATCCTTGGAAAGTTTGAATTTTATTGCCTTGAAAAGTTTGAATTTTATTACCTTGGAAGGTTTCAATTTTATTGCCTTGGAAGGTTTCAATTCTATTATTCATACTTCTACCTCCACTGATCTCCAGCTTGAATCGTCGGATGGGGTTGAGGTGTAAAGCATTTCTTTTTCTGTACGCATCCAAGTTGATCCCATTAGTATTTTATTATTTTCAAACTGCGTAATAAGATAATGGTCTGGATGTTTTTCGTAATATTTAACCCATTTCCCCGCCAGCTCCTTAGCCGTCATTAATCGTTTCTTCGTCTCTGGTTTTTTTCTTAATCTCTTTATTCCAGCATACCCAAACTTAATCTGTTTCTCATTATGTCTTGAAGTTGCATTGTATTCAATAACATATCCTCCATATTCAAATGATCTACCAATTACTCTACCACTTACTACACCTTCACAATCATATCCATCTAATAAAACTTCATCACCAACATTAATTTCATCATATTTAAATTTATCACGTAATTCATTCTTAATACTATTCGTAAGAACATAAATACATTTAACTTCTCCTTTACTGTCAATTATCTCTATTATACTGTAATCTCCTTTCTCATAAGAATACTCATTTGCTTTACCGCAATAAGTCCCATATAAATAAACATCCTTAAAATGCCATAATATTCTATCACCATTTTTAAATTCTTGTTCCATATTTATTCCTTTGTTTTCTTTTTCTTCGTCATAATACCAAATGAAACCATCAACTTTCTTACTGGTCAACATTTTAATTCCTCAATAAACAGTTTAAACATCATTGGCAATTTACTTTCATAGTTATTGTATGGAAAGCACCGATCCTCGTCAATACCTAAATAATCTACTTTTAATTGTGCCGACAATCCATTACTTCTAAATTTCTTACAAAATAGATCATTATCTACTAATACTGCTGTCTTATCATTAATACACTTACTGGCACTCCATTTACCAGCATCGCTATAAGGAATAGTTTCACAATAAGTAAAATCCTCCCTAGCTGTAATGGTCTTGAATGTATCTGGATAATACTTATTGATAAGTCTAATAGCCCTATCCTTTACGCTGGTCGTTAGTGCGTGTAATTCATGGTCGGTCGATTGGATATACTTAACCATGTTCTTAGCCATTGGATACACACGTACCTTAGTTCTACTTAGTTCCTGCAATAGCGTCTCGTCCATATCAAAATAGATATTCATTAATTTCCTTTTTAACTTGCCCCATTTTCGTGACATAGGCTGGGGGCGACCTATTTAACAACTATCTTCTTTGAATATGTAAGTGTAAGCAATACATACCGATAGCCATCACTATGTGTCTAACCTTACCTTGTACCAATTATGGTCGGTTATTCTCAGGTCGGACAACATCATTACATTATCATGAATCTATTGGTTGTCAAGAGTTACCTTTCTATGAAACTTCATAGGACCAACATTAAACCGACCATACTTCCAATCATCTCCTTCTACAATCACTCCATCTTCACCCATTGATACAAACCTCATTCTGTACCACTTGACCTCATTATCGCTAACCTCTATTACTTCTCTTTCTTCGTATGGCATATTATACCTCAATCCTTACTAATTCCTTTTTAAACTCTTCGCTATACTGTGTCATAAAAGGTTCTGGTCTATGTAGGACTTCAGCCATCTTGTAAATAATCCTTCCACAAGAGACACGGAAACGCTCATTCCTTATCCTAGCTAGCTTACGTCTTTTCTTTTTACTGGTACTATCTTTTTTGTGACTCATACTTATTTCCTAGTATCCTGTAACACATTACCGTCACGATCATAAGTAACGAACGGGTTGGAGTGATAGGTTATTTTAAAATTCAATTCTAAACATATCATTTATTTTATCATATAAAACAGTTGTAGGGACTGGACAATTTAATGTGTCGTATCCAAAGTTCTTTGCGTATCTAGTTCCGTATAATTCAAGCCACTCGCTTTTAGATTCATTCCACGCTCGTTTTAATTCTAAAACAGGCAACAAATATACAATTTTATCAGGCAAAAAACCATAGGCAATATAATCACACATTAAATCCTTTTCAACCCAACCCAACGTATTCTTTTGATTATTAGATATGTATTCCAACATAATATCCCCACAATCTTTGATTCGTCTAATTTTTTCATCTACCAATATTTGTTTACTATTGGACATGATTAAAGAACGATCAACACCTAATTTTTGGTGATCTCCATTTTGATTGTGAGATACAATAGATGCTAATGCTGGAAATGCTTTCTTGTAAGCTATAGACCAAAATTCTTCTATTTTAGAATCCTGTGAAAACTTTATATCTTTGTAGAAATCATTCACACTTCATTACCCCATGTTCCCCATCCAATTCTTACTTCACGGCAGTACATTTCAATTTTCTTTTGTTCTGGAAATGCTCTTTCAATCCACTCATAAACACATTGAGGTTTTTTACTATGACGACCCCTTTCCTCACTAAACACAGAAGATACACGTTCACTTTCTGGAGTTGCACTAGGGTTACCCTTAACGCCAACAAGAAGCAATTCATGTTGTCCTCTAAACCAATACCCCATACCTACAAGTTTTTTATCCCAAATAGCATGAGTTTTATATTGAAACCCCCAACCTTCAAGAACCTCTATTCCTTCTTTTAATTTAGGTGCTGTAGCCCACAACAATAATATTGCGTCTTTATTTGTTTCGGGTTTATGACTAATAATTTCTTCTACTGTTGCCGTAGGATAATGATTCTCAATGTCTCTATTAGCTGCTTCCTGATGATCGTATCTCCATGGTGGGTCAGCCAACACTAAATCATAAGGACCAGCTATATTGTTTTTAGGCTCTAATCTTACTCTTTCAATCTTCTTAGAGTGTTCAGCTTTCTTCTCCTCACGAACAATATCTTTGTAGGCTGAATTAATCGTAACCTCGCCCTTAGATAATTTTTCTTTTGTTCGGTCGTCGGCATTAGCCTCAATCTTTTTGATCTTGTAGATCGTGTCGTGTGATACGTTCGCCGCCTTCGCCACTTCTTTTTGAGTGTCAACCTTTACAGATATCTGTGAACCTTGCCCTGCCTTAGATAGATTCTCCTTAGCCTTCTTGGAAATCTCTTCCTCCATTCGCAACGCAAGGACACCCCTAGTATAAGAGGATAGGTTCCTACGACCGAATTGATTCTTAATGATCCAGATAATAACGTCCGACCGATCCACGAAATCCAACTCCTTAACATCAAATTCTAACCCATGTCTTACGGCGATCTCATACCGATTATGTCCGTCAATCAATGTACCACCCCAAACACAAAGCGGTTCTCGGATGCCATCTTTCAAAATATTTTGTTCTAATAATTCAATTTCTTCTTGAGTTGGTTTAGGGATTAAATCTCTAATTTCATTATCAATTTTAAGTGTTTTCATAAGCTCTAAATGTATCACAGATTTAATGCTTGTAAAGGATAAAAATTTATTTGACATTTGTTATGTTTTGAGTAGACTAATATGTACTCAAGAGAGTGACTAGGATAACTCATATTGTAGATTCCTTATGAGGGCTGTTTCACCGAGCTTTAAAATCGTGGTGAACCCTTCGGGGTATCCGAAAGGATACGCTCTAGTATCGGTGTGATAGGGAACGATAAGGCAGGCTGCCTAATGCCGCCAGAGCCTACTTGGGGATGTCAGGGAAGTAGCAGTATGGATAATGACAAACGGACATGGTAGAGAACGTAATGCCGAGGTTGCTAACCCAACGCTCGTCATAAGATAGCCGAACCACCCCTATTCTTAAATAAGGTTGACTGCGATGCAAGGATGCGTCTAGAGATCAACATTACGATGTAACGGAACTAAAAGACCGTATGTTATCTGGTGAGGGTTATCACCAGCGAAGCCTAAGCAGGACACGCTAGGAGCGGGAAAACATAACAGAATACGTCAGTACTCAGATTTAAACCTATCTTTTTTACCACAAGTAAATGAGCTAGGTTTACCTTTGTCTAACGAGGAACTTACCTACACGATACTAATATGTTCCGAGTATTTGATATGTCTTTTTTTTAGTTGTAGCTTTTGATTCTTATTTACTATTGATTCTATCTAAACTATTGTTATTATTCTTTATTTGTATAGGTTATTCATTACGAACGACTTATGAAAATATTATTGTAAGTGAGTTATGTATCCTCCCCGAAAAGAAACATTACAAGAACGGCTCCGCCAAGTTGATATAATAAGTTATTAAACTATTATAAGTAAATATTACATGGAGTAAGCTATACATAATAACATATGTATATACGTTGTAGGCTACGCTGAAAAAAATAATAAAAAAAAATAGGACGTAGGCTAATTATAACATGGTAAAAATTTTAGAAAAAAGCGAAAGGGTAGTACTTTTTAGTAGTGCGTGGGCGTGAATCACTCCCACACCCACCCCCCGTACCCCTCCCACTAATGCAACGCCACCACACCGAATCAGTCATTGGATTGATTGGTGTCGATTGGACTGGAAGAGAGGGGAAAAGATAAGGAAGAAAAAAACGTAAGAAAGAAAGAGCTGCACGATACAACCCCCCTCCTCTCGCTTATCTGGAATCATGAGGATACGCCTGCAATATAAACAGTATGACTATAAATATACAATATGATCTATACATAAGCATGTAATAACTTATGTAATATATTGACCATCAACGGTTTATATCAAGAATCGTTTATAGGGCGTTTTGATTTAAGGGTAAGGTGTTTATATGGTCTTTTTGAGATTGATTAATGGTGACGGTCTGATATGGTGGACGCTGTACGGTATAGAGTCCGATATAAGGCTAGTATTGAATAAATATCGTTTGTATATACAGATTTATTTTGACAAACGTATATACATAGAGTATAGTTGTTTCATGAGTTTGAAAGTAATCAGACTCTAATAAAGGAAAAAACATTATGACTAAAGAAACTTGGAAGGTTACAATCTCAAATGGATCAATCAACATTACATCATTATATGAGGGTAATATGATCGAAGTATTATTTGAAGCAGGCATTGACGCTAGAATGACTGGTAAAGATTACAAGGTAACCGATTGCGTAGAGTACACTAAAAATCAAATGGGATTCTAATTAAAACGGGGGGGGTTAAAGTCTCCCCCTCACTAATAAAGGAAAAACATTATGAATATTGAATATAAGATTAGAATAAACGGAAAAAACACGATGAGAAGTTACTCTTGTTATAAAACGGCATCACTTAAATGTCATGAGCTTATTTGTATTGCAGAGTGTATGGGAAGAAATAGCGGATACACGATTGTCGAGATAGTTAATGGCGTTATGGGACCCGTAAGAACTCCTCATGATTGCGATTTAACAAATGAGGAATTAGAACTAATATCGAATAGAGTAGTGGCTCAACTTGCATAACCCAAACGGGGGAGGTTAACAACTCCCCCTCACTATAACAAAGGAATATAATGAATAAAGAAACAACGGATACGATTGACGCTATAATGGACGTTATCGGATTTCTTGGAGTCCTACTCCTTATTATCGGAACGCTGGTAACAATTATAAAACACTCATAACAAAGGAAATAAATAATATGACTAATATTTTAACAGAATGGACAATTCAAAACATCGATAACGCTAATTATATCGGCGTACTTGATTTAGGAGAAAATGGATATTTTGAGATCCTATCAAATGGAAATTCTCTTATTTTCGGAAACGCATGCAACACTGGTTTAATGCAATCGGGCTATATGGACATGGAAGAGGGGGAAAGCATCGAAGGCGCTCTTAGTGAGTTACTGGAAGAATTAGAAACATATTATAGAGATAATTGGACGTATTGTAACAGAATCGTAGTAAATGAGAGAATGTAAAATGAGAATACTCTTCATCTTAAAACTACGCAAATTCAAAATAAGGAATAAATAATCATGAAATACACTATCGAATACACAGATACATTTGGAGGAGAAGCTAACTACTCATGGGTTAAACGTGAAACTGTGGAACACGGGGAAGCGTTAAGCGATAAAACTATCAAAAGCCTTGCCAAGCGTAAAATGGGATTAAACGGAGTCAGAGGTGAATGGACAAGTTTGGGCGATATGCTTGAATTTCGCCCTAGTAGTTCATGCACGGTTTTATTTGTAATTTTTAACTAATAAAGGGATAAATGAACAATATTTCAATTAGAAAACAAGTCGATCATATTTTAAACGATAAAATTAAACGATACGCACAAGCCGAATATCTCAAAGCAAATCCTAAAATGGATTTACCTAATAAAAAATCAAAACCATATTCTATTCCTCAAATTGCGGAAGACCTTGTTCTGATGCTAAGGGAAGTCTGGAATAATGAAACTACTTTAAAGAGATTGGAGGAGATTGCTAGCTTCTCCACTTGTGGACAAGTATTTCAAGATTTACATGTAAAGGGGTTAAAATGAATGAAATAAATAAATGGGAGAATTGTAAGGATATTATGAGAGCTAAAGGAATAGAGTATTCACTTTATTCTGATACAATTAAAATTGCATGCAAAAAACTAGGGTTTAATGGCATCACTTTCAGCAACGCCAATGATCTAATGTTTTTTTTGCATGGATTAGAATGGGGGAAGAAATGAGAAACGAGATATATGAGAGCTCAACGGCTCCGATCAGCAAGCAATCCAATATCGATGGGGTGAAATCAACCAGCCTTATCATTCGGGTGACTCCAGAACAAAAAACCATGATCGAAACATTGGCGGTTAAAATGGGGTTTAATACCTCTGAATGGATACGTCAGGCATCCATAAACCCAAGCCTTGACCTTAGCAGGATCGAACGTGGATTAAATGAACTTGAACAAAAGGACGGTTTAAAATGAATAAACGCACTAAAAGAAGACTCTTTAGATCATGGTTCAATGATTTTTTGACGGTTGAACGATTTGCCGAATATTACGGTCTGGAAGTAATAGATGCTAAGTCAGTAATCAGTGAGGGAAGAGTATTACATGAAGAATTTGCCGAAAAGTTTAAATCAAAGGTAAAAAACCTTGCAACTAAGTCAAAATAGTTTATACTATAAACTCAATTTAAAATAAAGGAATAAAATGAAAGAAACTTTTTTAAAACAATCGAATAAAGACTTTAGAGACATTGATATAGACAGTCAAAACTCGATGATAGGCTATATCATGGAGAAGAATGATTGCAATGAATGGCAGGCATTAGAAGAGTTGCACAAACACAAATATATCATAATAATTGAAAAACAATAATAAACAAAGGAAATACAAATGAAAACATTACTAAAAGTTAAGACAATTACAAAAGCAAGGCAAGATCAAGAAAATTCAGAATACACCAAGCAAGGTAAAGACTTTTTATCTAAAAACGGCATTACATTTAGAGCTGAATTTATCGGAAGGGTGAGTAATCCTTGGAAAGAGAAGAATTACAAAGTTCCGAATCATTCTGGGGACGGCAATCATGCACGATATAAAATCACCTTCTTACGTAAGGATAAAGAACTCGTTATTGATTCTTTTACGCAATCTCTCATGGCTTCAAGTATTTGTAAGAGATACGATCATTTGAGT
>Ga0102829_1000305_pt1 | contig 15452 bp, 27 predicted proteins | sample ColrivemetaGS575_FD_84510 | JGI IMG/M metagenome (GOLD analysis project Ga0102829, IMG submission 84510) | Estuarine microbial communities from the Columbia River estuary - Freshwater metaG S.575 | ecosystem: Environmental > Aquatic > Marine > Intertidal zone > Estuary | place: USA: Columbia... | reverse complement strand
GCTCGCAGGCTTGCACCCGGCGGCGCCCGTCTCGCTCGTCGGCTACTCGGCCGGGTGCCAGGGCGTCCGCAAGCACCTGGTCGACGGCGAGCTCGCCCAGGAGGTCGTCGCGATCGACGGCACCCATGCAAACCTTCCGCCGGCGCGGTGGCAGATCGACGTGTGGCGCGAGCTCGCGGAGGACGCACGAGCCGGCGACGTGACATTCGTCGCGACCTGCACCCAGATGTCCTACGTCGAGCGGATCCCGGTCGGCGTGAAGGGAAGGGCGACGTCGACGCGGCACGTGCTCGAGCAGGCGTGCGGCGTCGAGCTCCCCGCCGGCGCGGAGGTCCACGACGGAGGCCTCCACCTCGTCTCGTACCCATCGGCGGACATCGACCACGACGCGCACGTCGCGCAGCAGCGCGTCGTCCTGCCGGACATGCTCGCGCGGTACGTCGGCGCGCCCGTGGACGCGTCGGAGCCGATCCGGCTTGGGCTCGCAGGCCGCGAGCTCGCCGAGCGCTTGGCTGCCCCCCTGGTGACCGCGGCGAGCATGATCGGCGGCTTCTTCGGGCTCGGGTCAGGCGCGCAGCCTCATCGCCTGCGCGCGCTCGAGCTCGCGCTTCGTGAGCTGGCGACCCAGCCTCCGATCGCCGAGATGCCCGGCGCCCATCATCACCCGCGGATCCTCGAGTACCACTCCGTGTGCCTGGCCCACCCGAAGCGAGGCGCCGCGAGCGCCGGCAGGCCCCTCGGGCTCCGGACGGACGAGGACGCGTGGTGCGCCGCCATGACGAGCTGGTGCGATCTCAGGGCTGCCCTGCCGGGAGATCGCGTTCTGCCGCCCCGTGGCGCGGTCTGGGAGCGCATCGCCGACGCCCGCGAGGTCGGACGCTTCCGGGAGCCCTCGACGGGCTACAGGCCGCGGGCGGGCGACCGGCTGTGCTTCGGACGCAGGGGCGGCGACCCACGCAACGTCGGTCAGTCGGGGCACATCGCGACGGCGGTGATCGACTTCGACGAGTTCGGCGAGGGCCGGTGCGTCGGAGGCAACGAGGACAACCGGATCAAGCTCGGTCCGCGCTCCACGCGGGACAAGGACTTCGTCGGCACGATCGTCGGCGACGGGTGATGGAGGAGAGCATGGGAAAGAACGACACCACGAAGACCACGGCGCCCGACTTCACGGTCGAGATCGGCGCCACCATGAAGGCCGACACGGCGGAGGCCGCGACCGCGCTCGAGCAGGTGAAGGCGGACGTTGAAGCAGCTGCCACGAACTCGCCGGCGACGGACAAGCCCCCGCGCTCGGTCTACAAGCACAAGACGTGCGGCTCGCTCACCCGGATGCGCCCGGGCATGGTCAAGGCCGTCGCCGAAGGGAAGAAGCTCGAGACGCCGTTCTGCGAGGGGTGCCGGACGACGGCGCCGGCGAGCGAGTTCGTCTGGTGTGACGTCGAGGGCGGCGGCGTCAGCGTGACGAAGGAGCGCCTGGATCAGCCCGGCGTAGGTGACACCAGCGTCAGGTAGGCATGAGGGACGAGCAGCGGGTGAAGCTTGCACCAGGCTCGCCGGTACTCGTGACCGTAGAGCCGGTCGCTGTCTGCAGCGTAGCCCTGCTCGAACGCCGTAAAATCGGGCCTTTCGCCACTGAGGTCGGCGAGTGCAAGCTCAGCAATCAAGATCATCCGCATGGTCAGTTGGTACATCCCGTAGCCAACCGCAATGGAGTCGGCATCCATCTCGAGCGTCTGCTGGTTCGTTCTGGAAGGCCGGGAGGGAGCCGCGGGTCCATGACAGCAAGGTTCGATGATGCCGGGGCGGCTCTATTGCGGCGACAACTTGGAGGTCTTGGCCGAGTACATCCCGAGGGAGTCGGTCGATCTCATCTACCTCGACCCGCCGTTCAACTCGCAGCGGACCTACAACCTCATCTACAAGGACTCGCGAGCCCAGGAGGTCGCCTTCAAGGACTACTGGTCGTGGGAGGAGGCCGCGCCAACATACGCGCGGATCGTCGAGTCGGCGACGATCCCGAAGCCGGTGCGGACCCTCCTTCGCTCGCTGCACGAGTGCTTGATCGAGAATGACTCAGACCAGCTCGCGTACTTGTCGATGATGGTCCCGCGGGTCGTGGCGCTCCACCGAGTGCTGAAGCCCACCGGCTCGATGTACCTGCATTGCGACCCGACCGCGAGCCACTACCTCAAGGTCATCTTGGACGCCGTCTTCGGCGCGGGCTCCTTCAAGAACGAGATCGTCTGGAGGCGGTTCAGCGCGAAGAACGACCCCAAGCGCTACGGCCGGATTCACGACGTGTTGCTCTACTACACGAAGGGGGCACAGTTCTGTTGGAACGAGCAGCGCATCCCGGTCGAGGACTACTCGATCAAGAAGAACTTCACCGCTGAGGACAACGGCAGGCTCTACACGCTCGTTGACCTCACTGCTCACAAGCCGGGCGGGGACGTTGACTACGAGTGGCACGGCGTCCGCCCCTACAAGGGGCGCTACTGGGCCTACTCCAAAGAGAACATGGACCGCATGCTCAAGGACGGCCTCATCGTCTTCCGGCGTACCGGCATGCCGCGCCTCAAGCGCTACCTCGACGAGCAGGCAGGCGCCCCCCTCCAAGACGTCTGGCTCGACATCAAGCTGGCAACGGCTGCGAAGGAACGAATCGGTTACCCGACGCAGAAGCCGCTGGCGCTCCTGAAGCGGATCATCGAATCCTCAACGAACAAGGGGGATCTCGTCCTCGATCCGTTCTGCGGGTGCGGCACGACTGTTGAGGCGGCCGAGGACATGGGTCGTCGCTGGATCGGGATCGACATCGCCAGGAAGGCGATCGAAGTGATCGAGGATCGCTTCAAGAAGGTGAACCTCCCGCCGCCCGAGGTCACGTGGCACCCGAAGGACCCGGAGGCGCCGGCGCGGAGGTCGACGTCGCCCCACTCGAGCGCCTCGAGCTCGGCGGCGCGCGCGTACGTGTAGACCGCGATCGCGAAGAGCCGGCGCCACCGGAGCGGCACCGTCGTCTCCTCGAGGACGGCCGCGAGCTCGCTCGGGTAGACCCAGGCCTTCGACTTCTCGATCCCGCGGTCGGGCGGCGCGATGCCGGCAGCGGGGTTGTCCTCGCGCACGCGGAGCGACCTCGTCTTCGCGCTCGTCGCGTCGCGGAACGCCGAGGTCACGACGGCCCACGCGTTGATCGCCGTCGACCAGGAGAGCTCGCCGGCGCGCACGCGTCGGTCGAGGTCCTCGACCAGGTCCTCGAGCTCGGTCTTCGTCACGGCGCGGATCGGTCGGTCCTCGAGCTTCGGCGCGAGCCACTTCGACCAGCGGCCGCGATCGTCGCCGACGCTCGTGATCCCGCGCTCTTCGCGGTCGGTGAACCAGCCCTCGATCCACTCGCCCACCGTGACGCCGTCGCCGGCGGCCGCGCCGTCGTCCGTGAGCAGGCCCTTGTCGGCGAGCTCCTGGAAGTGCTGCGCCTTCGAGCGCGCCTGCTCCTCGAGGAGCCCCGCGGGAAGGTGGATCGGCCGGCTCTTCTTCCCGCTCGGGAGGCGGACGCGCACGGCGAAGTGATCGCCGCAGTCGATCAGCGTTCCGGTCCTACGCGGGGGCACGGCGTCCGCCATACCCGCGGCGCGCGCGGGGAGCCAGCCGGAGCCCCGCCGGACGGGCCTGACGGCTGGAGGGCCTCCCTCTTCGTTCGAGCCCTCCTCGGAACCGGCATCGCCCGCCCGATGCCCTCGGCCTAGGCGATCGAGACCTCGGCATCCTCGGTCACACGAACCCCATCCGCCCAGATCATCATCGCCCGGCGGAGAAGCTCGAGCGCCTGCTCGCCGGTCGCGTCGATGCCCTGGACGCCCATCCCGGAGTCGCCCGGGGCGGCGTCCTCGGCCGTGATGAGGGTCAGGGAGGCCTTCGGGTCGTCGAGCGTGACCATCGCCCGGCCGCACATCGTGTAGCAGAGGAGCTTGAAGTCCCCGACGACGGCGCTCGTACCTTTCGTCTTGGCGTTGCGGGCGATGTTCTGAAGGCCTCCGAACCATACGTCCTTCTGGAACTTCGCCACCTCGGGCTGGATCCGCTCGTACTGGTCGAGGATCTCCTGGTCGCCCTCCTCGAGCTGCTTGTAGGCCTGGTTCAGCGTCGCCTTCATGAGGAGCCGCGTCGAGATGCGACGATCCTTCAGGAACTGCGCCTGACGCTTCTTGGCGTCGCACGGCGAACACCGGGACTCGAGGCGCTTGTGCGTCTTGGCGTCGTGGATGGTCACCCACGAACCCTTGATGGGCTGCTTGCAGACATCACACATTGTAGGGTCTTCGTTCGTGAGGTTCTGACGCAGCTCCTGGAGGGTCATCTCGAGGAGGGTGCGCTGGGCCTCGGCGGCGTTTCGCGCTCGTCGCTCGGGTGACATCTTCTGCCGCAGCTCGTTGAAGCTCTTGGCCATCGTCACTCCTCCTCTTCCCTCTCCTCTGCCATTACATCCAGCCTTTCTGGAGGTCGTTGAACATCCAGCTCGCCATCCAGCCCTTGGGGCGGAGTTTCGAGCGGAATCGGTTGTGGAGCTGGCGCATCTCTCGGAGGTCGTCGGAGCTGACGTCGCCCCAGATGTCGAAGTAGATGGTGTCCCAGCGAGTTCGAGGGGGTGCCCAGGTGAAGATGTCACCTTGGGTCACCTGGAGGGCCCCAGATTTGATCAGGCGTCGGATCTTGTCCTTCGTGCCGAGGAGCGTGACGAGCTCCTCCTCGGCAACGTACTCCGCGGCCGCGCCGAGCTTCGACGCGAGCCGGTCGGCCACGCGGTCGGCGAGCTCGTCGAGGAGCGCGTCGAGGACGGCGGTGCGCGCGCTCACGGCCACGGGTCCGCCAGCCCGAGGAACTGCAGGATGATGAGGAACGGGGCGACCGCGAGCGCGACGAGGTAGGCGACTGCTGCGGGCCAGCCGCCGAGCCACCACGCGAGCGCGGCGCCCCCGACGATCACGACGAGCGAGAGCGTGCGGCGGATCAGGATGGCCAGCTCGCGGTCGGTCATCAGAACGACACCGCCGCGATCGCCGCGAAGAGCTCCGCCTTCGTGGGCATCCACTGCCATCGGCCGCCGGCGCCGTCGTCGACCGTGAGCGTGAGGATCACCCGTCCGTTCTGGGCGCAGACGGTCCGGACGATCGCCGCCTGATGGAGCGCGATCTTTGGCTGTGCGGTGAGCTCGGCGCCGCCGCCCCAGAGGTATTCGACGCGCACGGTGGGAATCCTCGTCTGGGTCAAAGCAGCCTCCCCTGTCGCTCCTCGAGCTCGGTCACCATCCGGTCGACCCGCGCCTCGCTCTCCTTCGAGGCCTGCAGCGCGTCGATCCGGCGCGTCTGGAAGTACTGGCGCTGGTGCTTGCGCATCGTGGCGACGGCCTCGAGGAGGAGCTCGAGCTTCTCGGCGCGGGTCATCGTGTGCCTCCAGCCGCGCCGAGCAGTGGCGGCAGGTTGCCCGTCTGGTACGCGGCGGCGATCGTGCCCGCGATCTCCTCGTGGACGGTGACGCCGCCGGGGAGCAGCAGATCGGCCAGGAACTCCCGCTCGACGGTCGAGAGGCCCATCTCGATCGCCTCCAGCTTGGCCTTTACGAGCAGGATCATCGCGCGCCAGCGCTGCCGCTCGGCCTGCTCGACCCACGCCCTCGTGTTGCGCGGCCAGGGGCTGGGCTCCTTCCCGCCGAACGTCGCCCAAGCGGCCTTCCGCTTCGCGCGCTCGGCCTCCGGCCAGCCCGGGCCGAAGAGCGCGTCCGTGGGGAGCGGAACGCGCACGCGGATCTTCCGGCCCTGGAGTTCGAAGTGCGCCACCGCCCAGCCCGGAGCCGTGCCGATCGCGCGCGCCGTCGCGCCGTGCTTCCCGAGGAGCTTGTCGAGCTCGACGCGGCTCTTCTCGGGCGAGACGGTGGTCCCCTTGGCGTAGGTCACCGGCCGCCCTCCCCGAACGTCTCGAGCTCGCGCTCGAGGTCGCAGATGATGAGGTCGTGGTTGTCGTGGGCGAACGAGAGCGCGTCGAGGACCTTCGCGGGACCGAGCGCGGGGTAGCGACGGATCAGCGTTTCGACGGAGGTGCCCCCTCTGAACCACGCCCAGAGGCGTCGCACCGGCACGCGCGAGCCGGCGATGTACGGGCTGCCGGAGAGAGCTTCGTCGACGCGCACGTGAGGGTGCGGGACCTTGACGGGAGGGAGGGGCTTCACCGGCGCCTCCCGCCGAGCGACCGCATGTTCGCCGCCGCGAGCCGCTGCACCTCGTTGCGCGCGACGTCGAGGTCACCACGCCAGGATGCGAACGCCTGGACCGGCTTGAGGGCGCGAACCATGCTGCGGGCGACACGCTCGAGGAGCGCGCGACGCTGGCGGCGGAGAAGACGTCGACGCCACTTCATCCGTTTGCCCCCGGCTCTTCCTGCTCGAGCTGCTCGCCCGTCGGCGCCGGCGCGGCCGCGAGCTCGTCGCGTCGCTTGCCGAACGCGCGGCGGATCGTCTGGTACTCCCCCGGCGTGATCGTGCGCTTCTTCTTCGCCTCCTCCATCCGCGGAGGGAACGCGGCGAGCCCAGCCTGGTCGGCGCCGGCAACGAATGCGAGGAGCTCCCTCGCCGCGGCTGACATCTCGCCCTCCGCCCACTGCGCGAGCTGCTCGCCGATGTCCTCGGAGAGCGGGGCGCCGGGGACGAAGATGTGCTTGAACTGGCGGGGGAGCTTCATCGTCATCCGCTCGCCGATCTCCTCGCTCTGCCAGGTCGGGACGCCGTCGGCGCGCGGCAGGAGCAGGCAGCACACCGTCATCTCGAAGACGATCTCTTCGCCGGCGATCGGCATGAAGCCGAGTGGCTTCGGGTCCTCGCCCGGCTTGATCTTGAGCTTCTCCTTCGCGCGGAAGCAGATGACCGTCGAGATCGGCAGCTGCAGGATCGTGTTCAGCATCCGTCGGCGCATCGCCTTCGGTGCCTGCCAAGCGCTCATCTGCGCCTTGGACTCCTTCACGCCCCAGAGCTTCGCGAGCCGCGCGGTCTCCTCGGCGTGCAGCTCGAGGACGCCTCCAGGCCCCTCGTGCTCGTGCGACATCGAGTCGATCACGACGACGCCGGCGCCCTTCTTCGCGCAGTGCTCGATCGCGGCGAGGTAGTCGAGGGGCGAGAACGGCGCCCCGAACGGCACATGCCGAAACTTGAAGAGGTCGGCGTAGTGCAGGGCCCGCCGCGCCTCGGTGTCGATGACGAAGATGTCGCCCCCCGTCACGCGCTGGATTCCCGTCGCGATCCGGAGCGCGGAGAACGTCTTGCCTCCGCCACTCGGGCCGGCGACGCCGACCATGAGCGGCACCTTCTCGCGCGTCGCTTCCTTGTCCTCGAACGTCCGCGTCGGCATCTGCATCGCTGCGACCATCAGGCCACCTCCCGTTCCATCTCTCGAGCCATGAGCCAGCCAGGCGCCTCGAGCTCGAGCACGCCGTCGGCGTACGCGGGCCAGCTCCCGGTCCTCGTGCAGCGCGCCCACGTGTTCACCGCGCGCTCCCATCGCTCCTCGCCGACGCGCCGGAAGACGCCGTCGAGCCGAGCGGGCAGGACGGCGAACGGTGGCGTCCACTCGACGAAGAGCAGGACGTAGTCGATGCGGCCGGCGAGATCGGGCCGGATGCGCTCGAGCCCGCGGACGTAGGCCGCGCGTTGGACCGCGTACCCGTACGCGTCGACCTTCCGAGCGCACGCCGCGGGGTGAGCGCTGTCGACCGTCTTGAGGTCGTAGACGACGCGGCGCTCGAGCTGGACAACGTCCAGCATCCCGCGGCACTGGACGACGGTCCCGTCGTCGGCCTGCTCGGTCCAGAGGATCTTCGCCTCCGACTCGCCGTCGAGGACGATCCCGAGCTCGGCGAGCCGGGCCCGAACCGCGTCGGCCGCCGCCTTCGCCTGCTCGAGCTTGTGCGAGAGGACGGGGATGCCGCCGCGCGCGAGCGCCTCCTGCTTCGCCGCCTTCGCCTCCTTCTTCCGCCAATCGGCGTAGCCCTTCACCTCGACGACCGGGCGACCGGCCCCGAGGAGGAGCCGGTGCGCCAGGTTGCCGCGCTCGGTCGCGACGCTTGCCCGGTCCGCGTTGCCGCCGCCGAGCCGGGGGTGAGCGGCGAACGCGTGCGCCGGCGACTGCCGGTCGAGCACGTTCGCGATCGATGCGGAGAGCGACGGCAGTGCGCAGGGATCGCGGAAGTACATCGCGTCGGAGCACTCCACGAACCCGACCGTGCCGTGTGGGAAGTGCTCGAGCTCGCCGTCCGGCCCGGGCGGATCGTCGAGAACGTCGTCGAGGTCCTCGTCCAGCATCGTCACTCCGCCGCGACGGGCTCGGCCGCCGGAATCGTGACGCCGCACCACTCCGCCGCCTCTTCGATCTCCGAGTGCGGAAAGGCCTTGTTGAGGAACCGCGCCGCGACCGCGAGGTCACCGCCGGCGATCGTCTTGTACTCCTCGAAGGTCTCGATCACCTTGCGGTGCCGGCGGTCCTTCTCGCGGCACTCGTGCCAGTCGTTCCAGAGGTCCCGCAGTGCCTCCTCCTGCTTCGCGCAGGCCTCGACGTATGCACGGCGGGCGTTCTCGTTCGCCTCCCTCGAGGCCTCGGCCTGCTTGAGTCGGGCCTTGTGCATCGCCGCGGCAGCGTGCGGGATCACCTGCACCGCTTCGAACTCGGGCTCCGCCGGGTTCTCGACGTGCGAGCGGATGCTGTGATCGTGGTCGAAGATGATCGCGGTCTCGAACGCCCGCTCCGCATCCTCGAGCGTGGCGAAGCCGACCCGGTGCCCTGAGGACCAGTAGCTCTTGACCGCGTAGACGGTCCGCTTCGGCACGTCCGCGATGTCGGGCACCTCGACGAGCTCGGGCGCCTTAACCCGGAGCACGCCCTTCATCATGAGCTCGGCGGCCTCGTACTTCTCGACCTCCTCGCGGGTGAGCTTCGCGCGCGCAGGTCCATCCAGATCCCAATAGGTCTCCATCGTCGTTCTCCTTCGGTTCGGGTCACTCGGCGGCCGGGGCCGCCTGGTCGTTCTCAGATCCCGCAGTCGAAAAGTGCAGCGCCGTCACGATCTCGCTCCGGCCGAGCGCGACGAGCGCCTCGAAGGCCGTGCGGTGGACGTCGACGAGCCGGTGCCGGCGATCGCGCGTCGCGTAGACGAGCGTCACCGCGAGCACGCCGTGCGGGCAGCTCGTCGGCTCGCCGAAGATCCACACGCGCCCGCACCGATCGCAGTGGTGCCCCTCGGCCGGCCAGATCGTGTGCTCGCCGTCCCAGGTCGAGCAGTGCGGGCCGTAGACGGGGCGGACGGCGGCGAGCTTCTCGTCGAGCTTGCTGAGGTTGCGGCCGACCGTGCTGTGACAGCCGGGGCAGTTGACGAGCTCGAAGTACGTGCCGTCGGCGCGCTCCTGGAGACCGAGGCCGGGGACGCGATCGAGGATAAGTCCATTGCAGCAGGTGCAGCGGGTCACGGCTCACCTCTGGTGGCTGGGCGCGGATCGACCGGCCGGTAGTCGCCGCCCGTGGGATACGCGGGCATCGAGAGTCCGGCGGACCTGAGAAGAAACTCGATCTCACGCACCGTCCGGCGGCCACACCCGGACATGCGCATCCAGTCCCAGTACGACCTCTTGGCGACATCCTGGATTGTCACCATCCCCGCTCGCTCGAAGATGCTCACCAGCCTCCCGTTGACCCGCCTATCGCGCCAAAGCGCGTTCGCATTCGTTGCTCTGCACGAACTCATGATTCGTCTCCCGGAAACGCGAGCCCGCACAGGACGCCAACGCCAAAGGCGTTCGCCCTCTCCGCGTCGATGAGCCGCGCACGGAGAGCCTCTCTTCCGGCTCGCTCAGCGGCGAGGCATCGACGCGCGCGACGCAGATCGCGCTTTAGCGTGGTGACCTGCTCACGCAGCCTGGTGACCTCGTCCTTATGGGCCTGCGCGTCCGCCCGGGACGTGGCCACCGGCATGCGCTCGTCCGCCTCCATGGCCACGAGCCGCGAGCCTCGGTTATACGCTGCGATGCTCACGACTTTGCCTCTTGGTCGTAGAGCCAAACCGCAGTGCTCAACTCACGCGAGTCGTGCTTCGCGGAGTCGCTCACCTCGCAGTCCTCCAAACGGTCTTCCCAGGCGTACGCCGTCAGCTGACGAGCCATCAGCACGACGTCTTCGGCCTTCTTGAGTCGCCTCTCGGCCGCGCCGGCCCTCTCGATCCACTCGTCCATCTCGTCGAGCAAGTGACCAACGCGCGCCCCCAGGCCGTCGAAGATGACCGCCCGCCCGTCCAGCGCGTCGAGCACCTCGCGCAGCCTCACATCCTCCGGCTTCGCCAACTCCTCGGCGAGACTTTCGAGGCGCATCCCCATCGACTCGACCTGTTGGGCCAGCGAGGCGTTCTCGGAACTGAGGTGATCGCTGTTTGAGCGCAGGACTTCGTTCTCGCGTCGATATCCGGCGACCGCCTGGCCTACGGCTCGGCACTCGAATCCGCCAGGCGCGGCGCAGCGCCCGAGATCGACAGGAGGCGTACCGTCGTCGCCAGTGTTGATACCAACACGGCGGAAGCACACCGAGCAGCACTCGGCGATGTCGCTCACAGCGTACCTTGAAGGATCTCGATCTCCGCCTGCATGAGCTCCATGAGGCGTTCGAGGCGGGCGCGGGCGTCGGGGGTCTCGAGCAGCCCCTGACGGTCCGAGAGCTTGACCGTGGGAAGGTTGGCGATGACCGTGTCGCTGAGGCGAGCCGGGTCGTCGATCGCCTGGACGCTCACGACGAGCTCGGGGCCGATCTTCTTGTTGTTGAGCTTGCCGTATTCGCCGAACGTCGAGGCGACGCTCCGCATGAGCGCCTCGATCTCGACGCCCTGCTCCACGACTTCGGGGATCTCCTCCCAGTCGACCGCGAAAAACGGGTCCGTCTGGATGAAGCGCTTGATGCGTGCGCGGCGGCGCCCCTCCACCGTGACCCTGACGGTTCCGTCAGGAAGGCGGAGCAGCTGCATGATGACGCCGACGGCGCCGACCGTGAAGATGTCGTCGAAGCCCGGCTCGTTCGTCTTCGCGTGACGCTGAGCCGCAAGGAAGATCTCCTTCGACTTGTCGCGGCTCATCGCCTCGTCGAGCGCGGCGATGCTCTTCTCACGGCCCACGAAGAGCTGCGAGACCATGTGCGGAAAGATGATGATGTCGCGGAGCGGCACCAGCGGAATGCTCTTGTCGCCGCTCGTCCGCCCGCGCCCGCGCTTCGTTCGCGCGGTGTAAAATTTCGGGTCGCGGAGTTTGTGAGCCAGCCTGTGAGCCTCGGCCTTGTTCAGAGGGCTCTCTCCAAGGTGGGTTTTGGTCCAAGCACGGCGCCCGTCGTAGACGTCGATCGCCCAACCTTGCCCGTCATCTCGCGGTCTTACGTGGATACAGAGTTTCATCGCTTCCTCGCGAGCTGCTCGAGCACCGCGCCGATCTCCTGCAGCGTCGCCTTGCTCTCGACGGACGCCTGGTGCGTCGCGACGGCGACCATGTGCTGCGCGATCTGCAGGGCCAGCATGTGGTCGGTGAGCGCGAGGTAGGCGCCCATCGCGGTCAGCTCACGGCGCCCGAGGGCGAGCCAGTTGCGGTAGCCCTCCTCGGTCCGCTCGGGCTCGGCGCGGTACGTCTCGAGGACGAGCTCTCCGGCCTCGGCGGTGATGTAGACGCCGTCGCCGATGTAGCGGCGGGGCGCGGGTTGGGGCTGCGATGCGGCGGTCGGGTGTTCCGTGGTCGACATGGCTCGTTAAATTCTCCGGTTGTTAACTTCGCGGATTCAAACGAATCCCTTGAATTCTCAGCGGTCGATTTCGGCGATCTCTCGGTCGGTTGCCTCCCGCCCCGAGTCTTGGCACCAGAGCGAGTAGAAGTCGCTGCCCGAGCGGCAGAAGTACGCCGCGCCGAGCACCATCAGCTCATTGGCGTCCACGACGTAGTGCGTGCCCGCCTCGCGAGCGAAGTAGATGTACTCCCCGCTCTTCAACTCGGTGGCGCCGAGGAGATCGACAGCGACGGCAATCGCGCCCTCTTTGCTCAAGGACGTGCACGTGCCGGTCTTCTCCCGGCGGGTGTTGTTCTCGATGTAGCGGTACGGGATCTCGATGGCGTTCATGGCTCACGATAGTTGCCAGTCGGTAACGGGTTGTCAAGTGGTAACCCTTGTCGCGGAGCGTAGGGGTGCTCTTCTGGGGCGATGCGAACGGGGTGCGCGGTTCTCTTGGTCTTGGTTGTGGCGTGTGGGGACGAGGTGGACCCGAAGCCGGATCCGACCTCCTCGGAGGCGACGTCGGGTGTTGGGGGCTCATCGCCGACGAGTTCGTCGAGCTCCAGCTCGAGCGCGAGCTCGACATCGAGCACGGGCAGCGGCGGAGATGGTGGCGGGGGCGGGCAAGAGGGGCTGCCAGTTGGTAACGAGTCCGGAAACGGTTACCGGTTGACAACCCTCACTGTGGGGGTTACCGCTCGGTAATCCCATGGCGAGTCGCGTCCCGAAGAGAGCTGGGGAGCTGCTGCAGAAGTGGCTCGAGGAGAACGACAAGACCGCCGCCTGGCTCGCCGAGCAGCTCGGCGTCGATCGCGTGGTGCTGTGGCGCTGGATGGTCGGCGAGCGAACGCCGCGGATCGAGCACTGCGCTGCGATCGAGCGCATCACGAACAGCGCCGTCCCCGCGGCCTCGTGGGCAGAGGCGGCCTGAGCCATGGCCGACCTCACCTGGCGTCTGCGGCCCGCGCTCCAGCAGCTCCTCCTCGAGGAGCGCGCCGATGCTGACCGCGCTGTCGCCGAGGTCGAGGCCGCTCTCGATCGCGCCGTGATCGACCCGCGACGCGGCGCGTGTTGGTGCCCTTTTCCGTGCAGCCTCGCGCCGGCGGGCTGCGAGAGGAGTGCGTAAATGGGCGCCGCCGCCCCCTCCTGCCCGCCGCCGGCGTCCGTCCGACCCAAGCACCTGCCCCTCCGCGCCGGTGCTCGCGCGAAGCTCAACCCGCGGCGGCGATGGGCTCGCGACATCGAGCATCCGATCGTCTCGCGCGTCCTCGGCGAGTGCCGCGTCTCCCCGCACTCGATCGCCGATGCGATCGGCCGGCCCGGCGACGACAAGGCCGGCAAGGCCGTCCTCGAAAGCACCACACCGCTCACTGCGGGCGAGGTGGCCTACCTGCTCGAGCTCGAGCCCGCGTGCCGCACGCTCGCCGCTCTGCTCCGTGACCGCGTCGGTCGCGAGCTCACCGACATGGATCGGCCGACCACGGACACGCGCCTGAGCCGCCTGCGCGTGATCGCTGGGCACCTCGACATCGTCGAGGCGCTCCTGCGCGGCATCGACACCTGACGTTCGCATGGAGGTCTTTCTCGCCATGAACGACGAGCTTTTGAACTTGCCCGATGTCCAGCACGAGGCTGCGCAACCGCACCACGGTTCGGCCGCGCACGCCTCGCGCCTGTCCAGCACGACCCCCCACGATCACACGCGCGAACGCGCCCGCTTCGACCACGAGTTCGGCGCGTCCTTCGAGGACGTTCCGCCGATCGGAGTCGTCTCGTGAGCCCGCGCGTCGTCTCGACAGCTGGGCTCCAGCCGCTCGCCTACAACCCGCACGAGGCCGAGCTGCGCCTTCGCGCTCGCTTCGTGCGCCGCACCTTCTCGGGCTCGCCGCTCGGGACCGTGACGTCGCTCGCGTCTGCGGTCGACGACGCGATCGAGTTCGCAAAGCCGGTCTCGGTGAGCCACGACCGGGCGCGACTCGCCGTCGTCTGGGCATGGTCGCGCGAGCTGGGGACCTCCTGGTTCCGTCGTCTCGTCGCCGGCGTCGTCCACCTCGGCTTCCGCTTCCTGACCCGGGGGGCCCGATGAGCGCCGTCGGCGACGAGTTCCGCCTCGCGCGCCTCTACCGGTACCGCGACCGCGGCGAGGTGCCTCCGCCCTGGGTGGCCAATCCGACGAAGCGCGAGCTCGAGATCGTGGCGCTCGCTCGCGAGAGCGAGCACCCGCTGCGTACGGCCGTCGAGCTCGGCATCCTCCCCGTGAAGCGGGCCGCTCGGCTCGTCCGAGGTGATGCGTAATGCGCCACCCCCTCTACTTCATTTGGAGCACGATGCGCCGTCGGTGCCTGAACCCGAAGGCGCCGGACTTCAAGCACTACGGCGGCCGCGGCATCACGGTCTGCGACGCGTGGGCGACGAGCTTCGCCGCGTTCGTGGCTGACATCGAAGCCCAGATCGGCGGGAGGCCTTCGTCGGCCCACGAGCTCGACCGCATCGACAACGGTCGCGGCTACGAGCCGGGCAACGTGCGCTGGTCGACGCGCCTGGAACAGGTGCGGAACCGGCGCAACACGCGCTTCGTCACCTTCGACGGCGTGACCAGATCGGTCCCCGAGTGGGCGGACCTCGTTGGCCTTAGGCACGACACGCTCTACCACCGGCTCTACAGCGGCTGGACCGTTGAGCGCGCTCTGACGACTCCGCTCCTGCAAGCGAGGGCAGCGTGAGCGCCCTGCTCGAGCTCGTTCGGCAGCTCCCGGACGAGGACCTCGCCGCCGCCGCCCGCGCCCTCGAGGACGAGGCGCTTGCCGGCATCATCCGCGAGCTGCCGACCGACGCGCTGATTCGCCTCGTCACCGGCGAGGTGATCGATCGCGATGCGAAGCCGGCGAAGGTGTCGAAGCCCCGGCGCGCGAAGCCCAAGGCGCCGGCCGAACCACGCAGGCGGAAGGCGTCGACGTCACGCGAGGACCGACCGGACGTCGCTGCAGCTCGCGAGCGAGCCGACCGGGTCCTGGGCTACCTCGAGGAGCACGGCGAGTCGCGGGGCGCCGACATCGCCCGCGCGCTCAAGCTGAGCATCCCGCTCGTCGGCACGTCGCTCCGTCAGCTCGCCGCCGAGGGCAAGGCCGTGTCGAACGGCAAGGGCGGCCGCGGCTGCGCCTATCGGCCCGCGGGTCGTCAGACGTCCCGCAAGGCCGCGAAGCCCTCGAAGCCGAGCGCAGATGAGGAAGAGGGCGGCCGAGCGGTGAAGCTCTCGGCCGCGGCTCCGGCGATCCAACTCGGCGCGCACGCGTCCGCCAGCTCGGTGCGCCTCGTGGTCGGCGGCAAGCCGGTCCTCGAGCTCGAGCAGGAGGACGAGGACCGTGACGCGCCCGCGCGGTGGAAGCCGACGCCGGTCCTCCACGACGTCCCCAACATCCCCGCCGTGCTCGCGCCTCCCGTGGAGCCCGAGCAGGCATCGGCGCCGACGGACCGCATCCGTTGCGTGCCGTACCGGTCGACCATCTCCACCCTCTCGTGCCTCGAGCGCCAGGCCGCGGCCGGCACCGGTCCGCGACGGGAGGGCAACTGGGTGAGCGGCGGAGGAGCGATCGCCGATCACTAAGAGAAGTGCCGCGGCTGCCCCATC
>Ga0102829_1000275_pt1 | contig 16355 bp, 21 predicted proteins | sample ColrivemetaGS575_FD_84510 | JGI IMG/M metagenome (GOLD analysis project Ga0102829, IMG submission 84510) | Estuarine microbial communities from the Columbia River estuary - Freshwater metaG S.575 | ecosystem: Environmental > Aquatic > Marine > Intertidal zone > Estuary | place: USA: Columbia... | reverse complement strand
TGAAGTTATCAATTTGATTTCGTTTAGTCTTGGAGCGAGGAGACAAATCGAATTGAATCTGGGAAAATATTATGGGGTAACTGTATGATTTTTCTAATCAACCAAACAAAAGCAAATATAGAATCAGCTAACACCACGATTGCGAATAACATGGGTTTTAGTGGATCGATCACAAACGCATGGGATATTCCTAAACAAGTCAACGCTGCAAGCGGTGAGGGAATAGGCGCAACCCCCGCTCATCCTGTTTACATCGCCGATCCGTCAAAACTCAACTGGTGGGCGATCCAAAAGCCAGAACAAAGATTTATGGTGGGGGTTAGTTTAACAGAGATCACGGTTTGATTTTATGGGCAAGAGCTACAAATCCGAAAAGAGATTCCAAGAAAAGCGTCCTAAGCTTTTAAAAAAGGGAAGCGAAGTAAGGAAGATTTCGAGCGAGAATTGAATAAATGGGAGAGAGGATAAATGAACAATCCGCAATCTCTTATAGCAGACGTAGCAAGACGTTACCTGCATGTAAGGGAAACGAGTAAGAATCAATCCTTTGATATATCTAAGTTTTGGGATGCTACATGGTACCCTACGGGTGACGATAATAGAGAGCCATGGTGCGTAGCGTCATGCGTTTATTGGATACAGCAAGCGGATAAACAGTCTATCGATATTCAGTTACGTGTACCTCCAAGGATGGCTAGCGTTAGTGAATTTGAGAAGTGGGCGACCGACCCTAAAAATGGATGCTTGACATTTACGTGGGAAAGGGCAAACTCTGTGTATATTCCACAAAGAGGGGATATAGTGACATTCCACTTCAAAACTGGAAATCACATTGGAGTAGTTGATTCTACCCCATTCAGTAAACCAACCACAGGAGAGACGTATATTAAGACCATAGAGGGGAATACTTCTAGCGGGAATATCGGAAGTCAGCGTGACGGTGATGGTGTTTTTGAAAGGGAAAGAAGTAGGACTATTTGTGGGCTTTTTGTTCGTCTACCGACGAGAGCTAAAATAGCGTGAAATTAAAGAAAAAACATTGGCAATTAGGTAATCATTTTTTAAGGTTTGTAGATAGGTATCGGTTTCCTAATTTTGTATTAGATAACAATAATTTAAGTTTATTTATTAAGTTGGAGTCATACGGTAGAAAGTCGTTGACCGACCATGAAGTAAATTCTATTGAACCATTAATAGTAGCAAAGTCAGACTACGAAATAACAATTCAGTCTCTATTCCAAGAAATGGCTGACTGGTGGGCTAAAGGTAGTGGATGGTATTACCCTATCGCACATACGTTATCATTAGAATTGAAGTCTAAAAATAGAAGTAAAGTTTATATTCGGTCTTTGATTAAAATAATGCGTTAATGTTATGACGACTTTTTAAATACTTTTATGTCATATACAGGCTTGACTCATGAACAGAAATGCGTATATCTTATGCGAAAAGGAGTATTATGAGTGACTTTACAAAGTTTATATTTGCAAGCGACCTTCATGGCGACCAACAAGATAAAGAAGTAGTTAAGGAACTATTTAAGTTTACAAAAGATTTTAAACCAGACATTAATATTTTTGGTGGTGATTTATTTGATTTTAAGGCGTTACGTAGAGGGGCATCGGAAGAGGATAAATCTCATTCTATGGTGGATGACGTTAATCAAGGTATTTCATTCTTAAAACAGTGGAAGCCAAAGGTATTCCTTAACGGGAATCATGATGCCCCACGACTAGAATTACTAACTCAAAGCCGTGATGCGGTTAAATCTGATTTAGCTATTAGATTAATTGGAGATATTCAACGTGAATGTGATGCAATTAAATGCGTTACCTATCCGTATGATAAGAAGCTTGGCATCTATAAGTTAGGTCAGCTTAAGATGTTACATGGATACGCTCACGGTATTGGAGCGACACGTAAGCATGGATTGGTCTATGGATCATGCCTTCATGGTCATACGCACCATATCGAATGTGTTTACATTGAGCGTCATGAGAAGACTGTAGCACGTAGCGTCGGGGCATTATGTCAAACTTCAATGCCGTATAATGCTGCTCAGATAGGCACCCTTCGTCAACAATCTGGATGGGCTTATGGGTGGGTTCATAAGAGAAGTGGCAACTTTTATTGTGCCCAAGCAGAGCGTATTGACGGAAAATGGATTTTACCTACTATTTAATATTATGAATGATCGATCAAAATGGTTGATGGAACTAAGTGGACGCTTGAATAATGGCTATGAAAAGCCTACAGATGAGTGGTTTTGTGCCAAGGAACTGATACCTCACCTTAAACTTACTGAAGGTTCTGTATCAAGAATCTTACGTGATTCAAAGAATTTAGAGTGGAAGCTGTTTACAGTCAACGGTAGGAATGTTAAGTTTTTTAGGGAGAAACCAGTATGCCAAGAAAAACCATTAAAGTCGTCGAGCGTAAACTCGGTAAAGAGCAAGCCCTCGGTTTGTCGTATGGCGGTAAAATTGAAATCGACCCAAGGCAAGACGCAAAAGAGCTTTTAAGCACATTGATCCATGAGTTACTCCATGAAACAGCTCCGTATTTAGAAGAAGGTGAAGTAATTAAGATTGAGCGTCAAATGGTAGATGTCGTTTGGAGACAGGGCTACCGTAAAGTTTCTTTAAAATAATCCTTGACCGACCATAAAAGGTGTCGGAACTTATATGTAAGTTATACAAATGTCCAAGGAGATTCAGCAATATGAGTTGTGGTTGTAATGATAATGGGTACACGGTATCCCCGAAAGAGTCCGTAGCGTCCCAACTGGAAAATTTAATTACTGCCTTACTTGGCACGATTACTAAGACGATTACTGACGGTCGTGCTATTTGGACTACTCCATGTTCTCCTAATGATAGTATTACTCAATTCCCTCGTAATGCGGGTGAGGGTGTTATTTGTTATCTCTTACGTGTATTTACTTATTACTTTACTCCATTTAAGGGTACTCATAATTCTGCAAATCCTTATTATTTTAATAACCTTGTAACGACTGGTGGTGCGGTTTATCTAGCTTTATTGGACGTTCCTGCTGGAACATTGATTTCTAACACTACCTATTGGTCGCAAGTATTAGCTCCTACGGCTGGTCCTGCTGGTGCTACGGGTCCTGCTGGATCTGGCTCGGCTATCAATTATGCCGTCACAACTAAAACTGGTAACTATACCGTAACCAATACTGACGCTGTTATTTTGTGTGACCCTGCTGCAACTCAAACGATTACTCTAACGGCTGCTAGTGCAGTTAATGGTAAATGGTTTAAGGTTAATAACCGTACAGGTGCGTTTACCGTAAATATTGTACGTGCTGGATCTGATACGATTGAAGGATCTGCTGGCGGTGAAACTACCTTATCCCTTACATATCGTTGTGAAGGTGTTACATTGGTTTCTGATGGTGTCTCCAAGTGGAGCGTATTTTAATTAAAAAAACAAGGTATAAATATATGACATGGATTATTGATCGATTGAAAGAAAAGAGTACTTGGGCTGGAATTATTGGATTGGTAACTGCAACTGGATTGGTTGCAATTAATCCTGAGCAAAAAGAAGCGATTCTTACTGCGATTACAGCAATTACTTCTGCTGTATTGGTATTCATTAAAGAAGCCCCTAAAGCCTAATGGCATTTGACCCTACAGCATTTGCGGAAGCAGCAAAGGAAGCGTTAGGAATAGCGAAGCCTTTGGTTGACGATGCTGTAGCTCAAAAATATGAATCGGCTCACAGATATAGGATGGAGGAATGGAATGAAGCTCAAAGTATTAAAGATAATAATTCTAGGTATAATGCTTCTTGGTCTGCCCTCTTGCGTATCTTATCCGAAGGTGGAAAGGCGACAGGGAGTAATGGAGCCTTGGTTGGAATCCCAAGCGATACATTGGCAAATCTTGTTGAACTTGCTTCAGAAGGAATCAGAGACAAAGCTCTGTTAAATAGGAAAAAATAATATGATGTCAATTATGATGGGTAGCGAAAACCCTATGTTTACAATGGAACATGAGTCCGAACCTAAAGTTGAGGTTGGTTCTACGGTATCCGTATCGGCAAAGGTTATTAAGAAATCTGAATATCTTAAAGAAGACGGGGAGAAATGCTTTGTATGTGAGTATGAGGTATTGAGCGTTGATGGTGAAAAACTAGAAACCGAAGGGGAAGATGAAGCAGTCGAACCAGAGGATGATTATAAAGAACTCGAAAAAACAGTTGATGAGGAAATGTCCAAGTCAAAAACAAATGAAGAAGGGGAAGAGTAATTATGGAACCAGAAGCAAAAGCGGTAACGATTAGTTTACCTTTACCAATGGCACAACAATTTGCACAAGTCATGGAAGGTTTCCTTGGATCTTTGTATCAAGCATTAGAGGCTGACGCTTCAATGTCACCTATGCAAAAAGGGAATGAAGGTGCAATTCCTCTATCTCCTAATGGTCAGAAACCACCTACTGCCGAGGAAGCTGCTATTTTAGACGCTCTTGCAGGTCAGGAGTAAGTGAATGATCGTCTCAGACATAATTGATGACGTTATTGATATTTTGGGGCGTGGGACTAAGACTGATGCCTACAAAAGATTAGCTGAAGCGGTTACGGTATTGTCTCGTAAGGGACGCTGGAATCCGTTGATTCGCTATGTCGATATTAAAGCTGGTATTGATGGTACTACGCTTACGTTACCTCGTGAAGTCGAGACGGTATTAGCGGTTAATTGGAATTGCCAACCTTTGTTGGGTCGGTCGGAATGGTTTCAATTTCACTTGAATGGAGGTGGTCAATTTAATACTGGTGGCTGGAATTGGGATAATCGAGGTGATTTTCCTACCTATCAAGATATTTTAAATCCTGCTTATTTGACGGCGATATGTCGATTAAAGAGCGATTTGGATACACGTTTATTGGTTCTTGGATATAATGAATTAGATGAAGTCCTACGCTATCAGGATGCTGACGGTGTTTGGCATGACGGACTTCCCGTTGATATGCACCTGACAACGGATTTTCCTTATGGAATCCCTTATGTTGAAAGTACTCGTAGCTTCTTTAGAAACTTTACTACAGTCAAGCCAAGTCAGCTTACCTCAGTTTCAGCTCATGAATTGACTGAGGGCGAACAAGTCACAATTAGTGCGATTACTGGAACTGTGCCTAGCCCATTGACGGTCGGAACTTCTTATTTTGTAGGCAAGGATTCAGATACTTTAATTTCTCTTTATACAACTCGTGAGGGATCTCTATCTGATACTGGTAAAGTTATTATCACGGATACACCTAGCTCTACGATTTCATTGAAAGATAGTCGTATTGTTTCTGTTCAAACTAAGTTTACAAGTGCAACGGCTCATAATATCTCTAATGGTACTAGGGTTGAAATTACGGCTGACGTTATCCCCGCCCCGTTTGTGGCTAACACCACTTATTATGCGTCAAAAATTGATAATAATAATGTAGCATTACATTCAAATTTGAGCGATGCAGAATCGAATCTTGATCCTATTGATTGTACTGACGTAGGAAATCTTGTCGTACTTAATGCAAAACAAACAATTTATCCTTCAAGCTTTCTTTCATTTTCTGTCAACCATAATTACGTTACTGGGGATGCGGTAACGGTATCTAATCCTAGTGGGGAACTCCCATCACCATTACTCCCGAATACGACTTATTATGTTCGGTATCTGACTACTAAACGAATCTCTATTCATAATAACCAATTTGACGCAATCAATAATGAGAACATTATCGTATTGACTACTAAAGGTACTGGATCTTCTTCTATTGTTAAGGCTATTCCTTCTGGTATCACGGTCGGTTCAGCACAACAAATTACTGCTCCCTCACATGGGTTGAATGCTGGAGATTTCGTACAATTCTTGACAAGCGGAACTTTCCCTTCAACTGAAATTCCTCCTGCTTCTGGTACGTTTGGAACGATTACTCAAGGTACTGTTTATAAGGTAGCCTCTCCTTTGAGTGCGGATACGTTTACAATTAAGAATACCTCAGATCAAGCTATTGATATTCTCAATACTGGTAATGGTCAAATTCAGTCGATTATTCAAAGAACATTCTTTATTGGATTTACTGGCGAATGGGAAACAGACGCAACAAATCTTGCAACAAATCAGGCTATTCAGTTAGACAGTGAAGGCACATTCCCTACGACTAATCCCGTAGTAACTACGGCGACCGACTATTATATTAAAAAGATTTCTGATAAAAAGATTGAGCTTTACACTAATACAGCAAATACCACAAAAGTCCCTGTTGCTACAGCTTCACGGTATCGTACTGGTAATGAGGTATTTGTTACTACGGCTTCCGTCCACGGATTTACAACTGGTGACAAGGTTGATGTTGAAGGCATTGGCGGAACTTTAGACGGTGTATGCTCTACCGTTTCTTTAGGTGGAACTGGGACTGGATATATTGCGGGGCAAGTTGGACTATTTGCTAATGCTGCTGGAAATCAATGTCAAATCAAGTTAGATACCGTATCTTCTGGCGATCCTACGGTCGTTTCTGTTGTGGCTGGTGGTGAGGGATTCGCTATTGGAAACGCATTGACTTATGTGAGTGGGTTCTCTGCTGGAACGAGTAAGACGTTTACTGTGGCAACGGTTACGAATGGCGTAAATAATGTAAGTAACGTCTATTCTCAAGATTCTGTTGCTATTACGGTTACAAGTACGACTCAATTTAAGTTCACTGGATCTGGATTAAATTCCGTTACACCTGTACTTGAGCCTGCTGGTACTGTTTCACCTTCACCTATTCGAGTTGTCTCTCTTGGTGATTCTGATTTGGATATTGTTTTAAAAAAATCAGTTACGGTAACTCCTTACGATAATACCCTAAAGACCGACGATACGACATATATCCAAGACGGAATGTTGGTAAAATTGACTACTACTGGGGCGTTGCCATTACCTTTTGCAACTGGAACTAATTACAAGATATACGTTGATTCTACTGGATTCTTTAGATTTAAGACCACTTCAGATATTGACGTTGCGTTACTCTCTATTGGGAGTGGAGTTCATACGGTCAATATTGATCGTAACTTTACATTAGTTCCAATGACCGATCTTGCGGTTCCTAATCATTTATTTAATAACGGTGATGCGGTAACGGCTCAAGAAGTTGGAGTATTGCCTACACCTTTTGTAGATGAGACTATTTATTATGTTCGGTCGACGGGGGATGATACTATCGCACTTTACGATACCTCTGCTCATGCGATCGCTACTGGATCAACAACTGGGCGTATAGCTCCAACAACTAGCGGTACTGGAGTTAATCAGATTTATCAGATTGTTTCTAACACAAAGGTAAGCCGTGTTATCCAAGTTATTAAGGATGAGTCAGATGGGTATATTGATTTATTGGCTATGGATGATGGTCGGTCAACCGATCTAACTCAAATTGGAACTTATCATCCTGACGAAACAAGACCAGCATACCGTAGAATTATTGTTCCAGAATGTAACGGTACGGCTCGTGTTCGGTTTCAAGTAAGAACATTTAATATTAAGAGTGACGACGATTATATCCCTCTTGAATCAAGTGTGGCGTTGATTTGTATGCTTCGATCAATGGAGTTGTTCCGTACTGGTAACTTTGAGGAAGCCAAAAAGTACGAGGCACAAGCATTGTCATTCTTACGTGAGGAGAAGTCCTCCATGGATGGAGGGGCGAATACATTTATTCAATTTAACAAAAACGTATTTAACCGTTCACAAGATGTAATGCAATGAGAGCACCACAAGCAACGACTCGATCTATTGAAAAAGGTCTAGCTGGTTGGACTGGTGGGTGTAACTCTGTTCGTAACCCTTGGCTATTGGCTGACAATCAGATTATCTGGGGAACCAACATTGTTAATCGTGGTGGTATCCTGCAAACTCGATACGGATATAGACAACATATTACATTACCTGATGGGAAATTGCAGGGATATGAGATATTTGATATTAATAAGTCTGATGCCACTGTTGTCGGAAAAGTTCATGTATTTGCAGTTGGTGGTTATATTTATTACGTTCCATATCCATTAAATCCTGTTGAGGATTGGGAACAATATAAACTTCCTAATATTCGGTTTAATCCTAATGCTGATATTGTTTATTTTGAAGTTGGGGAGAAATCAGCTAATCAGACTACAGAAAATAATTTAACTCGTGTTCCTAGTTATCGTGTATTGGTAATGCAGGATGGCGAAACTGCTGCTGCATTTTGGGATGGGCAAGAGAACCGACATTTAGATCAAGGAGCATTAGATACTCCGATTGGCACGTGGATGAAATGGGCTGGTAACAGGCTTTGGGTTGGCAAGGATAACGCTGTATTAGCTGGTGATTTAGCTGATCCTTTATCGTTTAGAGAACGTGTTGATGGAGTTGGTCGTGGAGATTTCCGATTTAGCGATACCATTACTGGAATGGCTATATTCTTATCAGATAACCGACAATCGGATTTAATGGTATTTTGTGAGACTGAAACAAGTATCCTTAAATCTTCTGTATTAGATCGTGAAGCATGGGAAACAACGGTAGGATTTCAAAGTATTTTGTATCCTAATATTGGTTGTGTTTCTGGTCGGTCTATTGTCTCTCATTCTGGTCTATTGTGGTGGTATTCTAATGGTGGACTGGTTAGTTCTGATTCAGCTACTACTAGCTTCCTAACGTCTCAAATTAGATACAGGGACGTTGAAATGGCTCGGTCTAAGGTTAATTTTTCCAATAAGATTAACCTGATTGCAGGGGGTTCGTTTGAGTCTTATTTGCTAATGAGCGTGCCTAGTGGTGACGAGCTTAACTCACAAACTATGCTGCTTGATTTCTCCATTGCTGACGAGTTACTTGAAACAACGCCCCCTGCTTGGCAAGGTGTATGGACTGGTATCCGTCCTATTGAATGGCAATCAGATACATATCTAGGTGTCAGACGAATGTTTTGCGTATCGACCGACTATCAAGCAATCGCTGGCGAAACGAGTAAGAACCATTTATGGGAAGCGTTTAGACCAGAACGATATGATTCTTATTATCAGAAGAACCTACAGAATGGATATGACCTTAAAAAGAATAGGATCTATTGCTCTGCTGAGACTAAGACTGCTGGTGACGGACTAGATATTAAAACATTTAAGTACGCTGAACTTGATCTTATTGAAATTGGAGATCACGTTAATCTAAAGGTTTCATACTATGGAACTAGGGGTGTTTACCGTGACATTCAGACCAAAGAGATTGAGGCTACCTTAGATCCTACACGGTTTAGATCGACGGTATTGAATGAGTTGTTTGCTCAGGAATCAGTGTTTAGACCTCAAACCCGTAGGATTAGAACTCAAGAAGAGATCAATCGAACGGATCTATCCGACAATATTCAGAGTCCGTTGATGTTTAATCAGGATAAGGCGTTCGGAATACAGGTTCAATGGTGCGGTCAAATGGCTATTGAATCCTGCCGTATCTTCGTTGATATTATTGAGGAGCGACCGAACGGTAGGGTAGAAGAGAATGAAAGCGGTATCAAAGTATTCCTTCTTGACGGTGCTCAATACGAACTATTGGAGGACGCATGATCGAAGCTGGCGATAGTCCTAACTACATGATACCGATCTTTCCAAGGCAACGGGACGTATTCTATTCGTCGATACCTGTCCAATGGCAGGAGATAGACGGTGAGTGTGTGGTATGTCTTCCTTGTGCTAGGGATACATTTACTCCTCCTACTGGTGCGAAATTAGTTGTGAATGGTGTAGAAGTAACTTAGAGTATAATATGTTACCAAAAGTCAATTTAAAATTAGTTACGACCGAACGTGAAAAAGAAGAGGTAAAAGCCTTTGGATTGACGTTTGACCATGAGTTAGAAGAGAGACACTTTAAATATCCAGTCTTTGCCGTAAGGAATGACGAAGGTAATCTAGTGGGCTTCTTTCAGCTTAAAACGGTTCCTATCGCATTTACAGGTTGGAGTCCAGATATTAAGCCTTTGGAAATGGTAGAAGCATGTCGCCAGCTTTACGCATGGAATAACATGAACTATCAACTTGAAGGTAGAGATAGTGGATATGTTGGTGTAAACTTAAATCATGAAACCTTTACTCCTTCGATTATGAAGAAGTTAGGGTTTGATCGTGTCGGTGTTGAATTGTATCAGGGAGATAAATAAATTATGTGCATGGATAATAAAAATAATGTTTCAACATCTGTTAGCGTTGGAGAGAAAGCTAATTACGATAAGTTATTTCCTAAAGAGATAACTCCACAAAGTAATACTTCTCAACTTTCCATTGATCCTAAGTATATGAGCGACAGAGTTGATCTTACTGGAATTAAAGATCCAGCAGTTATAGAGCGTATGTTAATGGAAGATCAATTTAAAAATAGAGATAAAGTAAGGTATTCTAATTTAAATAAATATATTGATAATTCATCTCAATATTATGATCGTATAAATAAAGGTTCATCACCTAATAATGTTTTGTTTCTAAAAGAAAGAGCAGATAAGGCTTTATCTAAAGTTTCTAAATCATTTGAATAAAAATAGGATTAATTATGTGCATGGATAATCAAGCGAATGTCGGTAAAGACTCAATGTATTCTGGTAAACTTGGTGGGAACATTGGTCGTGGGGCTGCGAACTTTACACCTACACCGTCTGCACCTGAGCCAGCACAAGAAGTTCGTAGGGCAATTCCTGTAGAATCAGTTCCTCCTTTATTAAAAAGACAAAGTGATGTTGATACAACTACTACTTCGCAAGAGTTAGGAACTCAAGATGCTTTGCCTGTAGAAAGCGAACCAGTTTCACAAACACCACCAACAAAAAAAGAAGATCCTAATTTAGCTAAAAACAGTGAACTTCTTAGAATGAGGGAGGAAGCTGCTGCTGAGTTTGATAAAAAAGCAGAAGAACTTAAGGGATCTGAGCAAACCAATCCTGCTCTTGAGTACAGTAAATGGCTTTATTCTAGTGATAAAGACGCAAAGTATCCACTACTTCGTGGAGCTTTATTGGGAACTTTAATTGGACCAGCTTCGACTTTAGTAACAGAGCCTTTAGGTCGTATTGCTAAATTTAGTGGTGAAAAAGGTTTAATAAAAGGATTTTCAGACCCTTCAGTTGTTGCTCAAAACATACGAAGAGGTCAATTTGACGCTACATTACAAACAGGTTCAGATAAAAAAAGATTAAGTAAATCTGCGGGACAAATGGTAGATTATAAAAGTGGCGTTACATTAACGCCAGTGACAACAATATCTCCATACGGATACTAAGAGGACAATAATATGTGCATGGGTGGAGCAAAAGCAACAAGTGTAAGTAACGATCAAGCGGCGTTCTCGGAATCGAATGCAGCGATGAACGGACGTGAACAAACGTATGCCGATCAGATTCAAAAGTATTATAATCCAGAAGTAGTCTCTATTGATCCTAATAAGGTAGCTAGGGATACTATTTCATTTAATCGCCTACGTAAATATTACGATCAACAAGGTGACGGTGACGAAAACTACGCAATGCGTGAAAAAGTTCGCGGTCAAATCAATGAGGATTTAGGTGGCATTAGTCCAGAGGTTCAACGTGATTTGGTCAAAACTGGTATGGCTGGAGCGTTCTTAGGTGGAAACCGATCCTTTGGAAGAGGATTAGATCGTGGGTCGGTCACGGCTGCTAACATATTTGGTCGTGGTGCTATTGGATACCGTCAAGGAGTACAAGATCAAGCTACTAGATTCATGGGGGCTAACCCTTCTCAGAGTGCTTTGGCTAGTGGCGGTGAAATGGCTTCATTAGATATTATTAATAGACAGAATTACGCCGATGCCCGCAATCAAAAGATGGGACAACTTGCAAATCTTGGAATGTGGTCTATTAATAATGAGAATAATAGAAACCAACAAACCATGGGTATGCTAAGACAAAACGCTGCGAACGAAGCAAGCAACCGTAACGCTATCGCTGGTGGAAATCAGGCTCAAAAAGGTGCTATGATTGGTGGGGCGACAGCAGTTGCTGGAACTGTGGCTGCTGCTGCGATTATTGCTTAATATCATGAAAATAGAACAAGCTAAACAGTTTATTAAAGACGCTATATCCAAGCACAAGAACCCTGCTGTTCTATGTTCATTCGGTAAGGATAGCGTTCTCATGACTTATTTAGCTTTGTCGGTTAGGCCTGATCTACCAGTTATATTCTTTCGTCATTCATACAATCCATTAGTTAAGTATCGGTATGCAGATAAGATGATCCAATGGTTCGGTGAGCAATTTAATCCTCAAATTATTCAAGGTCTATTGCCTTCACAAGTTGAGTTAATTGAACAGAATGGAGACTTGGACTTTATTGAGCATTACCCTATTGGGGCTAGAACAATGGCTATGCCTGTAGGGATTAAACAGGACGAGGATGGAGTTTGTTCTAAGGATAAGATATTTAATCAAATGAAGGGTTCATACGATTGGAGCTATGATCTATTATTTTGTGGGCATAAGGCTTGTGACGAGGATACGTTAGTTGACGGAGGTAAGATCCCTATAACTATTGATTATCTGCAAATCCAAGGATCTTCTACGTTGGCTTATCCGTTACGGAACTTCTCTCATGCAGAGGTATTTAATTCATTTAGTGAGTTAAATATTCCAATGGACACCGAACGGTATGAAAAGACATTTGAAGTTTGGGCTGAAAAGGATGATAAGACAGTAAATGGTGATTGGACTACGGCATGTATGAACTGCATGAATCCTTATAACGACAAAACAGTTTATTGTCCTAAACTTAAAGCCAATGTAAATAATCTTGGGAGAGAATTATTGTCGGTAAATCAACTTAATAACCTTGAATATCTAAAGCAATAATATGGCAACCGCAAAACAACGTGATTCATGGAGAGACGCAATTCGGTTTGACAATGAAACCGACCGACTAGACGTAGATACAGCTTTCTCTCGTTGGAAGACTACGGTAAGTGGGCTTCAATCGCAAATGCGAGATAACCAAGCCAACCTTCGTAAAGCGAACACACGATACTCTCAAGTTGCTGCTGCTGGTGGCACTGGAGATTACGGGGTTAATACGTATTCCACGGCTGCTGCCGATCTTCGTAAGCAAATTGAGGGATCTAAGTTTACGGAGACATTTACACCGAGATTAGGTAGTACGGTTATTCGTCCTTTGGCTGATATAAATCAAGATATTTTAGGAAAGAAAGATAAAATTAAAGCTATTGAGAAAGAGCGTGAAGATTTTTTAGCACCTAAATTTGATAAGAGAGGTAATAGGATTTATCCTAATATGGATAGGTATTATGATAATACTTTAAAGCAATTCGATTCACGGATTGGTCAAGTTAATAAAGAAATGGCTACCGATCAAGCTTTGTACGACGAACAACAACCTTTTGAAGAAGATGAAATAAAGAAGTCTGGTCAATATAAGGATCGTATTGCGGGGCTTGAGAAGCAATTTATTGAGGCTACATTAAATGCTCCTGAGCCAGAAGCTCCATCGTTACGTGGAATCCAACAACAAAGGACTCCAGAACAAATTTCAATGCAAAGGGATCAGGCTATTAATTCAAGTCTTGGGGCTGGTAAAACACAACAAAAAGTTGCACCAGCACCAAATCAGCCTTATCTTGCTAAACAGAACAATTCATTGCCTTTACGTGGTTATACAATGTCTAACATGCGTGGGGCTAGTCAACGTGTTAATGGTGCTCTATTAGGTGGCAACAGTAACAAATTACAATAAGAGGTAGATTATGTGTTTTGGAGGAGGAGGCGGTGGTGGAACGATTGATAGTGGTGCTGCTCAAGCAGCCAAAGAACAAGCTGCTGTAGCTCGTGAAAACGCTGCTAGAGAAGAAGCTCGTTGGCAACGTGAACAAGACCGTATTGCAAAAGAAAAAGCTGACCAAGCTGCTGAAGGAGCTAAACAAGAAGCCGAACGGGCTAAATTGTTAAGTGATCAGCAAGCAGGACAACGTGCTCAGTTGGCGGCTCAAGGTGATACTGGTGTAGGTGCTGACATTGGATCTATTCAAACCAAGAAGCGTGACGCATTGGCTGGATATGATACCATGTTTAATGAACTTAAAAATAAGACTCAAGCCCAACAACAAGGTAATGCTTCTGGTGGTAACTACTTAGGTCAATCAAACACACTCGTAAATCAATCTGGATTTAACACTCAAAACACTGGTGGCAAACGCTACTACACTGCTTAAGGATAATATATTATGTTTGCTGAAATCGCTGCTTCACGACGACCGATCATGCCGTCAATCGAAATTAAACCATTGAGCTACCTAGATCCCCGTATCTTCGCCCCACAGGTGGACGTAAGTGGAGTTGTAGAAGGTAACTTAGCTGCTACCAAGTCGGTCATGGCAGGCATTCAGTCTGGAGTTAGTAGCGTTGCTGGCGGTATTAAAGAAGCCATTGCTATGGATGCTGCTGGTAAACAACAAGATTTCCAAAACTGGAAGGATGTAGATCAATCTCAGCGTGGTTGGGACCAAAATAGAATTGCAGAAAATAGACCTTTATCGGGTTCTGGCGTTGATCCTATTAGTAAGTCATATAATAATTATTTGAATGAGGGATATAAAACCAATGGGACTGATTGGGCTCCAGAAATGGATTTTAATCAATTTAAAACATTATATTCTGGAACTGGAGAAAGAAAACAATCTCCGTCAAGCTGGTATAACCGTAATGCTTCACAGGGTCGTGGACTAGTTAGATTGCCCTTAGAATAACTTGACATATTGGTTTAGTGTAAGACATTAAAATATGGCTTCTGATATTAATAATATCCCTCAACGGGTGCGTACAACTGTTTACAACCCCACAGAAGATCAATGGGGGTATCAGACCGCTACAGGTGTAAATTCTCGTGCTGGATATACTGCTGCCGTTGATCCTAGTGTTATCCCTTATGGTCGGTATTTTCAATTACTTAATGAAGATGATACCCCATGGAATGATCCGTATGGAAACAATGGTATTCGCCAAGCGGTCGATACTGGTAGTGCCGTAAAGTCACGTAAGGCTAGTGGCGGTAACGAACCTGTAATTGATTTGTTTACGGAAGATGATGTTATGGAGCATCAATCTAAAATCGGAAATTATGCTAAGTTCAAGCTTCTTCCAGAAGATTTTGACCCCAATAAAACCGATAAGGTAGATGGTCAGAATGTAGATCAATCTCAAGAACAAAGACCTTATTTGGGTGATTACGAGTTTGATAATATCATTAAAGATAAAGGATTTAATGAACTTCCTACTCAATCTAAACTAGATATGTACCGTGATTGGTTGCGTGATTATGAGGGTAAAATTTCTAAAGAAGATCCTGAGTATACTCCAGAAGAGTTTTTAAAATATAAGAAAGAATTATCTCCACTTATATCTTCTTACTTAAAAGGTAAAGACGACAAAATTGATTTGACCGACGATGATAAGCCATACGATTTTAGCCTACGTGGCGAATCTAAGTTAGATAAGTTTAGGATTAAGGATGCTGGAAATAAGGATTTCCAACGTACACTTAATATTGCGGAAGCTAGTGGTGACTTAACTCCACAAGAACGTGATGCGTTGCAGGGTAAGATTGAAGCAGAACAGGAAGATAGCGTTAGGGCTGATTCAGTTAATATTGGTCAATATCTATTTAAAGAAGGTAAAGTTGATTCGGTTCGTGCTGGTGCTGAACAAGCATTGGAATGGTACAATTCAGATAAGACCGAAGATCAAGAAAAGTTTAATCGTTTAGCTCAAGCTACCGTAGAAGGTACTGGAGAAACAAGTGGATTTTTAGGATCGGTTGGTCGTGGTCTTGTACGTGGTTCTAAACAAGTAGCAGCGATGACTGTTGGTGCGACTGAACTTGCAGCCAATGCGGTTGGTGCTGATGATCTAGCTCAAAGCCTTGCGGAAGGCAAGAGACTGAAACAAGCTCAGGTTGACGCTATTAACCAACCATTATCATTTAAGGATGCAGAAGGAACTTTAAATAAAGTTGGGGCTGGTATTACTCAAGGGGCTGGAGCTGTATCAGAACTCGTTCCCTATATGGGGGCTGCTGCTGCTGGAGCTACAATATTAGCTCCTGTTACTGGCGTATCTGCTGGATTGTTCCTTCCTAGTATGGCGTTGGCTGCTGGTGATTATTACCAAGGTAAAGGCAATGAACTTGGTGCATTAGGATTTGGTGCTGTTTCTGGAGTTATTGACTTAGGATTAGGTTTGCCGTCACGATTGGCTAAGACTGCGTTTAAGGGCGTTGAGGGTAATCTTGGTCGTCAGGTTGCGATG
>Ga0102829_1000266_pt1 | contig 16833 bp, 28 predicted proteins | sample ColrivemetaGS575_FD_84510 | JGI IMG/M metagenome (GOLD analysis project Ga0102829, IMG submission 84510) | Estuarine microbial communities from the Columbia River estuary - Freshwater metaG S.575 | ecosystem: Environmental > Aquatic > Marine > Intertidal zone > Estuary | place: USA: Columbia... | reverse complement strand
TCTATCTACCGTTTTATTTTGAAAACCATTTCCACCACCCTCAATTCGGGTATTATTTATACGATGAATATTTCTTTCACACATTAATTCAAAATCAAAACGATGTAAGTGACACATTCTAAGATTAAGTGTGTGGTTTGTAGAGTTGTTAGTTATATAATGAAACCCCATTACCCATTTTAATGGTACTTTAGATAATAATGTTTTATGGTAAATCTTATCCTCAAACCAATAGTTTCTATTTTCAATAATTAAATCACCTTCATCTAAAGATTTTTCCGTTTCTAAAATTTGTAATAAATCTCTACTTATGCAGGATTGGACTGATAAATTTTTATCATTAATGAAATCATCAATAACTTCATTTAGAGGTTTATCAATAGTGTAAACTATCTCATCTACTTCCACAAATAAAACCGATTCATAGTCCTCAAGTAATCTAACTTGAAAGTTTTCTACGGTATCAACTAACCATTTATGATCAAATGCTGTTTCGTTAATCACTAGTTCAACGTTAACGTCTAATCCTTCAGTTGATTCATCATTTGATTGATGATTTAAGACATAAATGTCTGAATTATCAAAATACCTCTTATAATGTTTTAACCATATTGGTAAAAAGTATTTTTCATTTTTTACTATTGTAAAAACCGCACATTTCTTTTTAGTTGTGGACATATAAAAATTTTTCTATGAATTTTTGTTTACCGAAAGGATATTGTCTCAAGTATTCCTCAACAAACAAACCATCGGCGTTAGTTTCTGTCACATTAAGTACCATATCTTTGGCAAGTCTTTTTCTTACCATAAAATTACCAATATCTATGTGACCATCTATTGGTTTACATTTAACTGCAACGTAGTCTTTGTTTATCCAATTATGAACCATATTACAATAAACAAATACGGTGTTCTGAGTTGCAACTTTTAAAAATTCCTCAACAAATGTTGGGACGTAGTAGTTATCTTCTCCCGTCATAATAACCCACTCTTGTTTAGCGTTTTTTAATCCATAATTTCTTGGAGTATGTCCCCAATCATTATGTCTTTTTTCTAAAGTTGTGAATTTTATTTTGTCACTATCCTTATAATAATCCATTATCTTATCTAACGTTCCTTCAGGAGGACAATCTGCAATAACGTGTATAAACCAATTTGGATTAGTTTGGGCAAATATCGAACCGATAATAGTCATTAGGTGATGTGATCTATCGTATGTTGGTATTATAAACTCAATCTTCATTTCTCTTCAATATAGTTAATCCGTTGTTATTTGTAAACCTTTCGTGGACTGACCAATGTGGGTTTTCAGATAAGAACTCCTCAATTGCAGGCCATATACCTATAGTATCTCCATTCATACCTTTAAATTCAAATGATGTCGTGTCGTGAAAGATAATATATTTTTTAGATTTATTACCGTGTAATGATAACTCACCTTTAACTTGATTATATGTGTGATCAGTATCTAAAAATAATAAATCAGTCTCCTCAATTTCTAATTCTAAAGTATTGGCTAATTTGAATTTAAAATCAATTCCAATTTCATTTGCAATGCTCGTTAAATTTTCAGTACTGATTCCCCAATTCTCTAATGGATCAATATCAATTGATGTCAACGTCTTAGGTTTCCCCATCATAAATGCAAAGGTTGATACTACCCATCTAACACCCATCTCAGTTATATGGTCACACTCTTCAGCATATCTTTTTAATGTTGGTAAGTGTTCATTAATATCCGATGGAGTTGAACATTTCTGATTGTAAATTTCTTTTAAATTCATATTTTACTGTATAAGTTATTTTGTTGTTCTTGTTTATTTATTTCTTTATGATGTTCGATACAATATGATTCTTCATCTGATGGAAGTAGTGAATATGATTTAGTACCTACAATTCTTTCGTGAACTCTTCCTTGCCATTCCAATCCTTTCTTGTAAATTCTTCCTTGAAAATCTGGATAGTTAATCCTACCCAAGTCATCAATCACCCATCCCCATTTATTAATGTGTTCTTGGGTTATTCCTTCTACCGTGTTTATTCTAGGTAGGAAGTATAATTCAACATCCTCATTCATTGAAATTATTTCACTAACATTCTTTACCATATATTCACTAATCATTTCATCAGCATCTAATTGAAAAATATAATCACCTTTACAATAGTCGTTTAATTTATTTTTCCAATCAGCAAAGTTATAATCAAAATCAAAACCTCTCCAGGTTTGAACATTAGGTTTAATATTAAATGGTAATAAAAATTCTAACACTTCATTGTCACCATTTTTCTCATCAAACAAAACTACAATTTCATCTTGAGGTCGTTTATGTTTCAATAAGAATGGAACTAATCGTTTAATTTCGTTTATTTCTTTGGATACTGTTATGGCGAAACTTATTTTCATAAACCGTCTATATATTTTTTTAATCTATTTTCTGGAGACCAACCTAATCTATCAATTGCGTCGTTATTTTCTCGTAATGTTATTCTATAGTTACCTTTCTGATTATCTATATGAATTTTTTCACAACCGAACTTTTCTTTAAACATTTCAAATACTTCTAATATTGAATAATTTGTACCTGTACCTAATTCCCAAGCGTCTTCGTGTTTTTCTTCACTAGTACCAACCCTGTATAAACCATCAACAATATCAATAACGTGAGTAAAGTCTCTTCTTTGTTCACCATCACCAACAATGGTTATTGATTTACCTTCCTTAATTTGTTTTCTCCAAATACCAATAACTGCCGCCCAATCACCATCAACAACTTCATTTGGGCCATATACATTATAAAACCTTACAATTTCAATATCCATATTGTATACCTTTTTATACATTTTACAAATCTCTTCACCCATATGTTTATAACAAGCATATGGCGATTGGAATGGGTCGTGCCATCTTGATGATGAACCCGCATATACTAATTTAGCATTAATTTGTTTTGCAAAATCACAAACTCTTTCCGTTCCTATTGTATTAACTCTAAACGTTTCGGAAGGATTTTTAAATGATGGTTGTATTCTACTTAGACCTGCTAAATGATATATTAAATCAAAATCTTTATCCATTAAATTAACGGATTCGATATCACCCGAGTGATAGTTACAACCATCCACGTGATTAGAAACCAATCCACTATCGTAGTTGTCAATTGATTCTACATTATGTCCTTCTGTTATTAATCTTTTGATGAGATTGGTTCCAATAAATCCAGCTCCACCTGTTACTAAAATTTTCATACTATGCTCTTAATCCTCCGTTTATTTCTATTGTTAATCTTCTTATTATATCTTCATCTATTGTTCTTGCAATTTCAGCACTAAGTAAACTTGTTAATTCTCGTTCCGCATCCATATTGTCATATAATAACATATCAGGAGACATCACTGGTTCCCAAGCCGCTGTTAATGTTGGCTTACTAATACCAACGAAGAAGGTAAATTTTCTCATTGTCTTTGTCTTGCAAATAATTTAAACTCCCTATCGTTATCTGTGAATGTCATATTAGAATCTGTTTGTGGACTCAATCTAATTTGACATTCGTTAGGTCCCGTTGCAAATACTACGGGTTCATTATCACCAAATTGAAAACAAAATTCAACATCATTAATTATTGTTGGTCGTGTTAATGTTAATAATTGAGTGGGTTCCAAATTTAAAAACATATCTTGATTACCCGTCAGAAATTTAAATGACATTATTTAACTTTTGTTAATTTTGGTAAAACCAATTTATGTTCTTTAGGTTGAACTGTGTTTTGTTTTAAGATAGATTCAAATTTATCTTTCATACCATCCAATGTGAAGTTTTCGGAATTAAACTTTCTAAGTGATTCAGATTTCTCTAAGAACTTATCATAATCTTTAATTACGATTTTCATCACCTCAGCAAACTCATTGTAATTTGCGGTAAACCATTTAGAACCTTTAATGATAAAATCATCAATTACACTTTCGTGAACTTCACTTAATGAACCGCCAACCATAACCGCTTTCTCCATAGGTAAGAAGTCTTTATGTCCAGACCAGTTAGAAGCAATAACTGGTTTACCCGTCATCGTAAATTCTAATAAAGGTCTACCAAATCCTTCACCTTTTGTTATTGATACCATCGCCTTTATTTTAGGGTGGTTATATAACTCATTCATTTCTTGATTGGTTAACTCACCAAATAAAAGATATATTGATGGTGGTGTCTTTGTTTTACTTTGTTTAACAATGTCCTCAATCTTTTTTCTAAAATCTTCTCTTTGTTTAACTGAGAATGTTGCTGATGATGTTTTAAGAACTAACGCAGGTTTTACTTCTTCATCCTTAAACGCCTCAATAAAACATCTAATCAACATTCCAACATCTTTACGATCTTGACCTGTGTCACCTCTCAACCAATGACCAACAAAAAGATACGCAAAATCTTCTGTAATTTCGACATCAATACCTTTATATTCGTTATTGTATATTGATGTATCAACACCTTCAAACAATACTGAAATAGGTTTATCAATTCTATATTGTTTAATTAATTTTCCAGTACTATTTTCGGTTTCATTATAAACTGTTTGTAATAAAACGTCTCTAGAAAATGTTGAGGTGGTAATGATATGATCCATTCTATTACAACCATCAACCCAATTTTTAGGTGCCACAGTTGTTTCAATACCTGCAGTTACACCTATATTAAATTTACCAACTCTTTGAAATTCATTCGGTACAGTTACCTGAACATAAATGTCTGGTTGATTTGGTAAATTGGTAATGATGTTTTTATTAATCCAATTATGGAATTCATTTCCTTCTTCTAATGCTGTTAGTGGAGTACTTCCCCAAGAACAACTATCAATTTTAATATCAAACAAGTCCATTTTATAAAGTGATTCAAGTAAGTCTCTTGAATGTGCACCATATCCGCTTCTTGTTTTTACTGGTCCTCTAAATAATAAAAATTGTTTGTTCATATTACTTTGTATGTGTCAAATCTTTTTCTTGGTGTGAATTTTTCTATTGTGGTATCAATACCATCAATCAGTTTATCACACATTATTTTATTTGATAAGTTGTTTATCATAAACTCCCTACCCTTCAATCCTTTTTCTTTTCTTTTCTTTTTACTAAACTTATACATTTTCATAATAGCATCTGCAACTTCATTGTTGTTTACTCTATCATCAAAAATATATGGTGTTGGTACTGAACCATTTAAGTTAATAGCTGATGGCCAAACAGGGATAACCCATTCACCGTGAGCCGTTTGACTTCTTTCTTCTTTACTATGTAATGTACCAACACTAATGTAATCATCTGCAGTAAAATCAAAACCCATTTGGTCTTGTAAACCACCAGTTACATTTGCAATGATTGGTGTACCAGCCATTAATGATTCTGCGGTTGTTAAACCAAATCCTTCATTGTTTGCAATGTTAATTGTACAATCAACAATATTATAGAATTCATTTAGTTTATCTTGTTCTAATTTAACGTTAGTAAATCTAACATCATAAGGACAAAGATCATTAATAACAGCAGGTAAGTCGGTACCATTTTCATCTACCGCTGCGGTGTGCATTAATAGTAAACATTTATCTGCCTTTTCTTTTGGTAGTTTATCACAGAATAATTTAAATGAATAGATTACATCACTTGGTTGTTTCCTTCTAATATTTCTATTATTATAGAATAGAATAAAGTCGTACTTCTTTTCTCCGTGAATAAAATTTGTAACATCTTCACTAATAGTGTCCAACGGTTTAAATAAATCTGGATTAATTCCGTGAGGAACGTAACTTATTTGCCAATCCTCTAAAGGTTTAAAAGTAACCTTATCGGCTCTCCTACCTACACGATTAACAATACCATAAGTTTGTTTTGAAATACCACCAATCCAATCACAACTCTCATAAAAGTCTCTGTTGTATTGTGGATCTGGTAAGTCATCCCAAATGTGCCAATATAAAATTGGAACTCGTTGTCTTATTTCGTGTTCGTTATCATATAACCACTGCCAATAATGTGGATCAGTGAAATGAAGAATAGCGTCAGGCTTTTCCTCATCTAATAATCTACGAATAATATTAATATCACCGTAACCATTATTTGGTATAATCTTTAAATTTGCATCTTCAACACCAGTCCGATTTCTTATGTCGTCATTCACATCAACAATCTTCCCAATTTCAGGATGATTAACCGATGCACCCAACTGAACCCAATCGTATTTGTGAACAGTGCCCAATACAATTTCTTTGGACATAGTTGCAATACCCGATGTCATTCTTAAGTCATCGGATAAAAGTAATATCTTTTTCTTCATTGATTTAAAACTTTGAACCGCTTGCTGCCAATCCGTTATGGTTGTTTATCACATCTCTGAACTTCTCATCTTTAATGTATAAGTCCAACGATCGATTAACCAGTTTTTGAAGATTAATTGAACCTTCAATTGATTTGATTTTGAATTTCTTGTAAACATCGTCTATGATGTTTACACTCGTTAATTTAGTTTCTGCTTTCATATTAGTATATATATTCCTATATATCAATTATACAAAAAATATCGGACAAATCCAATATTTTTGTCCGATATATTATTGGTTATTGTCTTCTAAATCGTTAAGTTTAGCGACAATTTTCTCCACTAACTCTTCTTGAGTTTGAGTAATAGTGGTTGATGAACCTGTATTAGATTCAGTTAATTTGATTGTTACGTTTTGAGCTTGTTCTTGAACAGGTAGTTCGTTAGCTCTCTTTTTGCATCCGCATCCCATAGTATTAATGTTTAATTATAAATAGTTTGGTTTATTGTTATTTATTACTTATATTTTATAAAAGTTAACAAAAATAATTTAAAAAATCAATGGAAAAAGAGTTCAATCTTGTAAAAAGTGTCTACGAATCTAACTTTGAGGTTATAAAAAATATAATGGATTTATATAAGATTGAGCGGTTTGATTTGGACTGTACTTATTCTACGGGTAATTTTTGGAAGGGGTTACCGAGTCCAGTAAATAAAACAGATTTATTTCCCGTTAATGATAGTGTGACTCACGCCGATTCAGAACATTTACCGTTCGAGAATAACTCAATGAAAAGTATTATGTACGATCCACCATTTGTTATTGTGGGTAAAACCTTTAAAGAAAACAAAGAGGGTAGTTCGGTAATATCTAAAAGATTTTCAGGATATACCAAATACGACCATCTTAAAAACAATTATTATAATACCCTTAAGGAGTTATATAGAATATGTGACGATGGTGGATTTGTGGTAGTTAAATGTCAAGATACCGTATCGGGAGGTAAGAATCATTTCTCTCACGTAATGGTTATGAATATGGCTTTGGAGTTGGGATTCTATCCTAAAGATATGTTCATATTAACTGCAAAGATGAGAATTAATAGTTTTGGTGGTCGATGGAATAAACAAGAACACGCAAGAAAATATCATTCGTATTTCTGGGTTTTTGAAAAAATAAAACAGAAAGTTAATTATACTTACCCAGTTATTAAACAGGGTTTTGAGGTGTCCCAAGATAAAGGTTAATCTTATCTCCCACCTTGAAATCTTTACAGGTTCCGCCTGGGAATTCAACAACGTGATCAGCAAGACCTGTGTACTTTGGTGGATTCATATGATGTCTATCAGGTACAGGACAGTTGTGGTGGATACGACTTACTCTATTGTTTAGAACAAATACGATATCCAATGGGATTAAACAGTTCTTCATCCAAAATGAATGATGTCCTTTACCCATTTTAAAGACCATACAACCCTCAAGGGAGTCTCGACCCATCATACCCTTTTGGATATCTTCTGGGTTTGTTAAGTACTCACCAGGGAACATTTTACCACCTATTGTAACATTCATATCTATAATTATTTGGTATTTTGATTTAAATTTTGTATACTTTAATTATGGAAAATATATTCGGAGGATTAATAGAATTCAAGAGCAAAAAGGAATTTGATTCGTTTATTGATAATATAAGTAAGGGGGACGCCATTCAAATAATTGAAGCGTCAATATCTTACGGTCAACAAAATGGTTTATATACATTGGAAGAATCTCATTCTTTATATAAATGTTTAATTAAATTAAAAGAAAATGATTGATTTAACTGCAGAAATGGAAAATTACAACAAGGTAAAAGACATTGTACTTGCTAAACTTGTTGATGAGGGTCTACTAGACCAAGATGATGCTAATGAATTTGCTGACAGATGTCAAGTTTTGGCATACAAAGGTAAATGGTTTAGTAAATGGTTTGATAAGAATATGAAAACCGAAAATAATAAACCTGAAACATATTATATCAGGATGATTGAGATGCGCGAGAAGGAAGATGAAGTAGATAGATTGTTAAGAAAAACAACCGGAGATTATGAAGACTAAAAAAACATACGATAAAGATTTTTTTATCTACAATAAGAAACATCATTGGTTTTTAATACCCACAATAGTATTCTTTTATAATAAAGAAACCTTTTTTGAAACAGGTGTGTACACACCATCTTGGGGAATAACTGTTAGATGGTTAACATATATGATGGGAGTACAAATACAACAAGGATATGGTAAATAAAAAAGATTTTTTGATTAGACTTTTTGGTGGTATAATTATTATTGTTTTATTAACAATAATTGCATTTAGAAAACCACACGATATGGTGGCACCACCATTTGAAATGAATGAATGTAAAGAAGACTCTCTACAAAATGTTATTAATCAACTACAAATTGATTTTGAAAATGAAGAGAATGGTTGGGATAATAAAGAAAAAAGATATGAACAAACTCTGTTTGAATATGAAATGGGTTTAGAACATTTGAAACATTACCACACCGAATCATATAAGGAATTTCATAGAATAATCGGTTATAAGGAAAATTATTCCCACGAAGTAGAACGAGAAAATAAAAAAAGGCTAAAAACGAATAAATGGTAAGTATGAATACGATTGACAAAAAGTATCAAGACCTATTACAAGATATTTTAGATAATGGTGTCACAAAAAGTGATAGGACCGGAACAGGAACCATTTCAGTTTTTGGTAGACAAATACGTCACAGAATGGCACAAGGGTTTCCGTTACTTACCACAAAGAAAATGGCATTTAAAACAATGGTAACCGAATTGATTTGGTTTCTAAGTGGTAGTACCAACATCAAGTATCTAGTTATGAATGGATGTAACATTTGGAATGGGGATGCGTATAAGAACTATACAAAAGAAGTTGATGTAATTATTGATGGATACAAATGTGGTGATATTATGGGAATGCAAGACCACATTGAAAAATTGTTTAGTGATTCTGATAAATTAATACCATTGACCCAAGAAGAGTTTATCAATCTAATAAAAACAGATGATGAATTTGCGGAAGAGTGGGGAGAGTTAGGTCCTATATACGGTTCACAATGGAGAGGATGGCACACCAAAACATTAATTAAAACCACATTGAAAGATCCTTTAACTGGAAATGATACATATGTTGAGGGTAACAAAACGATTGACCAAATTCAAAATCTAATTGATGAGCTTAAAACCAATCCAGATAGTAGAAGATTAATGGTTAGTGCTTGGAATGTGGGTGAGTTAGACCATATGGTTCTTCCACCTTGTCATTATGGTTTTCAAGTCTACACTAGAAAATTAACGGGAGAAGAGATGTGGGACTTATTAAAAAAGAAAGTTGGTGAGGAAAGATTTAAATCAATGGTTGATGACATAGTCCCATTTGGTGGTGGATTGAGTGAAGAGTTACAATCATATAATATACCTAAACGAGCAATCTCATTAATGTGGAATCAAAGATCTGTTGATACGTTTTTAGGGTTACCATTTAACATTGCATCATATGGTTTATTATTAATGATGATTGCGGATGAAATGAATATGGTACCAGATGAGTTGATTGGAAATTTAGGTGATGTTCATTTATATAAGAATCACATTGAACAAGCTAAAGAACAAATAAACAGAGAACCATTTAATTTACCAACCGTACACATTATGGATGGTATATTTTCATTTGGAGATAAGGATGTAATATTGGAGAACTATCAATCACATCCAACAATAAAGGCACCGTTAAGTAATTAAGTTATGAGTAAAGAAGAAATTGTTAAAGAGATTTTAATACTGAAATCAAAAAAAGTAATTACACCAAAAGAAAAATTAAGAATACAACTTTTACAACAAGAGTTGGGGAGGTTCGATAGTGAGAAGTAAAACTAAAAAAATAATCAAAGAATGGAAAGAAGCCACAAATAAAGAAGTTTGGGAAGGTGTAAGGGATAACTTTATATTTGGATTCTTAGGTGCAACATTAGTTGTGTTTATTGCTATGCGTACTGATGCTGCGGTATTTTTAGGTTACCTTTGTTATTATTTTTTTATGGGTAGAATTGTTAATCGACCCAAATATGTTACAGACCTTGGAAAGTTGATAGTATTTCCAATCCCATCTGCACTCGGTGCGTTTACGGGATACAAACTATCGTATATTTTATTATCATTATTATGAGAAAAATTATTTTAATTACAATGCTAATGCTGATCTCTAGGGGGTTGGTGGCACAGACAGTACAACGAAATCAATTTGCGGATTATGTAGAATGGTTACAAACAAATAATCCAAACTTGGGTAATTTTGTTAATGAATGGTTAGGGGTTAAATATAAATTGGGCGGTAACACTAAAAAAGGTATTGACTGTTCCCAATTTACTAAAAGATTGTATTTGGATGTCTATGGTATACAATTACAAGGTGTTGCTTATAAACAATGGACTCAAACTATAAGGATTAAAAAAGATAATTTACAAATTGGGGATATTGTATTTTTCAGTAGTAAACAAAGTCCAAGTGGTTGGCACTGTGGAGTTTATTTGGGTAATAGAGTTTTTGTTCACGCAGCAAATAGATACGAGAATGTCAAACTCAGCAATCTTGATGAGCCAAAATACGTTAAAACATATAAAGGGGCGGGTCGTTATTAATTAACGACCTTGTCCTCTGTATCTCTTTGGTTTTTGGTCTTTTGGACCGAAATTTTTCTTATATTTACCTTTACCTTTTTTACCAAAAGAAACCTTTTGAGATGTGGAAGAACCTTTTGCTTTTGCCATAATATATTTTTTTATATAAATACGTATATCCTAACTTTTTTTACTATATTTGTACCCTAAACTTATACAGATGGAAGATATTTTAACAGAAAAATTTCAGTACGCAACCATAACCCCGTTTAAGGATTATTGTAGATTAGATGAGAAAAGGGATTTATCCAAATCGTTAAATGATGATTTAGATAGTTTAACAATTGATTGGGATTCACCAAAAAATAAATTGGAAAACATAATCAATGTTTTTAAACCTAAAGGTAAGATAGTTTCTTTACCCGAGAAGAAAAAGAAAAAAGTATTTTACGCGGCAACAACTGAACCAGTACAGGAAGCCTTTAGATTATCATATTACCTTAAGAAAGATAAGTTGGGTAATCCTTCATTTGACACCACAAAGGATAGACAAATTAAAAGTCATTATGGTAGACCACTTTCTGAAATTAATGTGACCACGATTGAAAGGTCAATCAGAAGGCACGGAGATAAAATTACAATTAAACTTTATCGTCAAGATAAACGTAGGGGTTTTAATTGTATCTATTTTAAGAAAAGTTATATGGTTCAATCATTAACTTTTAATTTGGTTACGGGTAATTTTACAACCCTAACCAAAACCGCTAGAGGTAAGCAAACTTCACAATCATTCAGAACAAATGGTTTCCAATCGTTATATAATTTAATTCAGAATACGTCGTTCCTTACAATTAAAACTAAAGGTTTGGGTCAACATTCAAGATTATATGATGAATATCAAAACACCTTCAACGATAACTTATTCACAAGTAAAATCCAGGAATCATTGGGACTTGATTTAGGTTGTATTTCATACTCATCAAATCAAGAAAGTTTCATTAATGATGTAATGACCACATTCATTAAAAAGAAAAAAATTAAAGTACCTAACAGTCATTATGATTACCTTTTAACTAAGTTATATCCCACAGAGAAGTTCTTAAAAAAGAATGATAGGAAATTAGTGGCATCTGTTTTAGATATGTTAGGTATTAAAACTAAAGCAACCATTAAAATTTTACACGAATACCCAAACATTGACATTTATGGTTTTTGTAAGTTTATTCATTACTTTGATAGTGATTACGCAAAGTACATTGGGAATGTAAATCCAATGATATTTGAAAAGTCGACTCGTAAATTTGGGGTAAGAGACTATAATGATATAGGGACCAAAGCAGTAATGTTAAGGGAAAAAAATAAAGCTTATGGGTTAAAGGATATTGAAAAGGAAAACCTCATAAAGATAGTTAATTCGTTTAATTATATGGATTCCAATAGTTCTCTTTCGGAAAGATTTATTCAGTTGGTTGATGACCATATAAGAATGATTGATAGGGTAAGAGAATATGACACATCTATTTATTTGAAGTCTAGAACTATGGATGAATTTCAAGTCGAACATAGAGAGTTGACAAAAATGATGGGAGCAATTAAAAAAGGTTGGGTTATTGAATATCAATACGAAGATAAAGTTTTAGAAGATTTACAAAAACCTTTAGAGTGTTTGGAAAATGATACATCGTTACACACACTATACCCTTACGTTCTTAGAAGAGAAGAAGATTATATTGAAGAGGGAGCATTTATGCATCACTGTGTTGCAACCTATTCCGATAAAGATAAATCTATAATCGTATCATTAAGAAATCAAAGTGGTATGGATAGGGTAACTTGTGAGTTCGATATCCAATCCGGTAGGTGTATTCAACAAAGGTCATTCTGTAACGCCGCACCACCATCAACATTTGAAGATGGACTTTTACTACTATCTCAAAAAATAGAACAATGTTCAAGATGGGGAACCCTTAATTGGAAAGAAAAAAAGAAGGTTCCGGTTAAAATAAATGGTATTGAAATTACTCAAGAGTTACCACCAGTAAGGGTTACAGACATATTCAACGACATCAGGTTACCCTTTGGAGATTTTTAACTACACAAACTAAATAAATCCATCTATATTTTATGTAGATGGATTTATTATTAATACATAATCAGAAAAAGGTAGATAGTAAAAGTGGATCAGCTTCACTATGTGATTTGAAATTGTATTCTGACGATAACAACATTGAATTTGTTGGTACGTTTGATTTTGATTATCAAAGGTGGGGAACCAAAAAACAAATTACATTTACTCACACATTTAACTTAAACATATTAACTGGTGATATTGTTGTTGGTTATAGACTTAACAATAATAACTTAACTGATGAGAAACAATTCAAATCCTCATACCTAACTAAAAAGAACTCATTCAAATTCTTATCTGAACTAAGTGAGAATGGATTTTATAGAGGGGAGAAAAGATTAAAGTTCTGGGGTGTAAAATATGATAGAGCACTCGAATCAATCAACTCAATTATCTATAAGAAATTAGAACCTAACTTTAAAAGTGATTTCATTAAATCTAAAAACTACGAACACAAAAGTATAGTGAACCCATTATACGATATGTTGGTTGATTATCATTTAGATATTAAAGATATCAAATCACACGACGGAGTATATGAAGATATTAAATATGAATACCCAAAGAAGAAATGGTTACTTAAGAACGATAATAAGTTTTTACCTTCGGTTCTTGATTCATACGGAATTAAATCAAAGTATCTAGTCAGCCAATTAAACACAAAATGTGAGAAGCCAATTCACATCAGTTCTTTAAATTATATTTGTAAATTATTTGGTGACAACTATCTAGAATATTTGAAACAATTTGTTTGGGAATTACACTGTTACGATTTACCATCAAACAAAAAAGTACACCAATTAAAGAATGATGTCGAGAAGAAATCGATGGTTAAACTTATTAATAGTTGGGAGAAAGAAACATTAAGGTCCGATTCATTAATATACAATCTTAATAAGTTATTTTCAATTAGAGAATTGTTAGAGGCAAGAGACATTGAATTAAAGTTTAAAGCGAAGGACGATCACGAGTTTGAAAATATGTTAGAGTCCTGGTCTGGAATTAAATTACACCTTGCTCGTGGATATAAATTAAGATATGAATTTCCAGAGGACTTTGTTAATATTATTCAAACAGAAATTGATATCGATGGTGAAATATACAAACCAAAGATTTTATTAACGGAGGAAGATTTTAGGGTTGAGGGGTATACTATGAAGAATTGTATGAGTAAACAATTCACCAACGGTAATTTATATGTTTATGTTGCGTTAACACATAAGAGAAAAAGAATCAACTTACAATATAGAAAAGGTAATCTAGTTCAACAATATGGTAAGGCGAATACACCCGTCATCAATATATTTGATTCGGCAATTGAAACCTTAACCAATAGATTCAAATCACACCCAAATATTGAATGGAAAAGAGAAAAATATGACTTTTTAAATTACTAATAATCAATTAGTTACGTCATATTGTGAAAAATATTTTAAATTTTTTTCGTATTTCCGAAATTATTATTACATTTGTATCGAAACAATTTAAACTTACAGACATATGAAGTATTTTTCAGTATGTAGTGGTATGGAAGCGGCATCTGTCGCTTGGGAACCACTTGGTTGGGAGTGTGAAGGTCTATGTGACTTCGCATCGTTCCCACAAAAAGTCCTTAAACATCTTTATCCAGATGTTCCATTTTATTCAAATATGTTAAACTTACTAAACGATGAAAAATTCAAAAAAAACAGTTTCGACGTGTTCGTCGGAGGCACACCGTGCCAAGCGTTCTCAAGTGCCGGACTCGGAAAAGGAATGGATGACCCACGTTCTCAACTCGCCATTGAATATGGAAGAATTCTTGACGCAAAATCTCCCAAGTACAACATATGGGAAAACGTCGACGGTGTTTTTGACAAAAAACACAAAGAGGGCCTGTGTGACATCATCTCCTCTTTCACAGGTATCGATTTTAGACCGGACAACATTAACAGAGGGGGAGGTATTGTTCAAGGTACCAAACGGTCAATCGCTTATAGGGTTTTCGACTCCCAATATTTTGGAGTACCCCAACGACGCAAAAGAGTCTACATTGTTGGATATCGTGGAACCGACTGGAGAGTCCCTGCAGCAATATTATTTGACAAAGGATGTTTTGAAGTCGCTAAAGAAAAGAATACTATCTCGAGGAATGACCGTACCAAAAGTGTTCTCGGACAAATTAGAATCGCAGGTACGGTAACTAAATCGTATTCACAAACATTAACAGACGGGTTTGGTAAAATATCAACATCCAACTATTGGGTTGATAAAAAAGGTATCCGTAGATTCACTGAGAAAGAATTACTAAGACTCCAGGGGTTTCCTGATGATTATCTTGACTTTGAAATTGATGGTAAGAAACCATCATACTCGAATGTAAAAGGTATTGTTGGTAACTCGATGACAGTCAACGTAATGAGATGGATTGGTGAAAGAATACAAACTGTTGATGATATATTAAATTCAAAGGAAATTTTGAAATCAGAAAAAAAATCAGTATATTAAAGTTATGCAAGAAAAAGAATCAAAAACAAACACTCACTTTTGGATAAGTTTAGTGAAATCAGGTATCAGAATTGGTGCCTGTTATTTCCTCTTCCAAGAACAATTTGGTCAGGCCGCAATTTCATTAGCGTTAGCTGAAGTATTAGGTATTGCCGAAGAAATATTTTAAATATGAATTTTTATTTAACACGAGCATTCGTAAAAAAATTAAAAGATGAACGTAACAAAAAGAATCCCAACGAACTACGACGTAGTGACGTTCGAGAAACTAAACTTCACCCCTCACCCAATGGGAATGGGAAAACAATGTTTAGTACAATTTCCAAATGGATATGGAGCTAGTATCGTACAAAGCGAATATACATATGGAGGTAAGGATGGCTTATATGAATTAGCCGTTTTTGGTCAGGATGGTGAAATAACTTACGACACACCAATAACAAATGATGTTCTTGGTTATCTATCCGAACAAGAAGTTGAAAAAATATTAACAGACATTAAAAATTTAGACAAATGAAAATTTTAACAGATCTTAGATTCTATGTGGTAGTTGCCACGTTATCTTTCACAGGGTTATTAGTCCACTATTCAAATAATTTAGAAGATTTGAAAAAAACAAAAGAAGAGTTACTTAAGTGTCAAACAGACAACGGTTATATTCCAGGTGGAGATATCACATCCGCAAAAGAAATTGATCGTTTACAAAAATTATCCGATAGTCTTCGTGATGAATCGTTTATTCATTTTACCGAAGCAGGTAGATATGAGGTCGCTTTAGAGATATATAAAGAAAAAAACCCAAAGGCTGTTCAAGAAATAGAATTAATAAAAGCAACACAAACAGAATAATATGAGTACCGATTTTCACATTGGGAATGGAAATTACATAAACTTACAAACAAGTAGTTTAGTTAAATTACAGGAACAATTTATAGTATATACCGAAGACGGTCCAGTAACATTAAACGTTGATGTTGTTGCGGATTTCGCCTTAATAGATAAAAAATACCACGAAATATTCTTTAATGTTATTTCTTCTAAGTATTTAAATAAAGTGGCATTCGGTGATAATCCATTTTCGGAATGTAAACCAATCGTTCCAAGAAAATGGTGGCAGTTTTGGAAATCAAAATACGTTCAATCATTAAAATAAAATCAATATGATAAAGTTTGGGATAATACTAGTTGTAATTGGATTGTGGATTTCTTTTGAAATTTACCGAGCACCTATGATGGAT
>Ga0102829_1000259_pt1 | contig 16989 bp, 33 predicted proteins | sample ColrivemetaGS575_FD_84510 | JGI IMG/M metagenome (GOLD analysis project Ga0102829, IMG submission 84510) | Estuarine microbial communities from the Columbia River estuary - Freshwater metaG S.575 | ecosystem: Environmental > Aquatic > Marine > Intertidal zone > Estuary | place: USA: Columbia... | reverse complement strand
GACCGTACCGTAGGAACCTCGTGTGGACTTCAAGAACCACTCGGGCGCGATGTAGAGATCGCCGCTGCCGCCACGAACATTATTGGCAAATCCTCCAACCGCCTGATACTGTTTGATCGGCTCGGCCCTTTGAATAGTGCGGGAAGCAGAGTTGGCCATGAGAAGGGCAGAATAACGGTCCTTTCTTTGCTTGCCGGCCCTAGACCCCGGCAGTTTTGCGGAAGGGACATCCCACCGGTCACGCCCGCCAGTAGTGGCGGTGTGTACGATGGATGCCAATTCGTCCTTCAATTCCTCGATGTCAACCATGGCATCTTCGAGAGTGTCATACAGGGACACCTCTTCGTCGTCGCGGGTAACGATGCGCCCGGCCTCCTTGTCTTCTTCATAAGCCAGACCGAGCATAGCTGTGTCGAAGGCCGGGAATAGGAGTACTCGATCTTCTAGATCTTTCCTGAGGCCATGATTGGCATCTATAAGCCATCGGCCGTCTGCAAAGTTGACCATGTCAACAATATGTAGACCTGGCTTGCCGTCGGAGTCCTTGATTTTTTTAGGGTCGGGATCAACGATACGCCAAATCGGCTGTTCGCCTTCTTTGAGCTTTTCTGTGTCGTGAAGGGCTTCCTCAACGGTTACGCCGCCGCCCTGGGAGTCGATGCAAATTCTTTCGACGTTGGGGAAAGAGATCATAAGTTCGCGGAGTTTACGGGCGCAGAAGGCATAGAAGTTCTGTTCTTTGATCGTCCCACGCTTCAGGCGTTCTTTGTGCGCCTTTCTGTTGGTCGTCCAGCAGTAAACGATCCGCCGGTGAGTAGGATACAAGGCGAGGACGACGACAGAAAAGTGATCGCGTTCTGAAGCGGGGTCTACGGCCATGATGTGGGGTACATCTTCTCCTAGCAAGCTGGCAGTAAAGTGGATAGTCTCGCCATCTTGAATGATCGCATTCTGATGACGGGCGACGCACGACTCAATCAAACTACGCTTGAAGAACCCCTCCGAATCGGTCGCAAAAGCGGCCCCAAACTCAATCATGTAACTGCTTTTTGACAGGGTGGCCCTAGCCGAGCTAACTTGTTTTTCGTCCATGAATCCGCGCGGCAAAAGATCCACGGGGATGCGGATAATCGAGAAGTCTCGGTGGTCGAACCCTTCAGGTACGGGACCATCGAAAATCGCTTCCAATTTCCTTTTGTCGCCGCGGCTTTCGATGAAGGCCTTATAGATCTTCCAAGTTTTGTAGAAATGATTGAAAGCGTAGTTGGCTGTCCCAGATATGACGTTCTGATTTGAGCGCAAGATCTTAGCTTCAGCCTTCTCGTCGTCTTCCGACCAATAACCAAGTTTTTTCAAGAGTCGGACGCGGGCTTGGTGCCGAACACCCGACGCAGGATCGGCACTCACCGAGGCAAAGCCTCGGACGACATTCTGATAAATTTCAGGAGGAATCGAGTTGTGTTGAACGAATCCGTTGGCAACAAACCGATTTCCTTCTGGAAGATAGTAATCGTAAAGAACCTGAGTACCCGGAAGTTGTTCGACAGACGTGACAAATAACGCTTGTGGAACAGGACCACTTTTAACGACCAGAAGCCATCGGGAGTCGTCAATCTGCTGAATCGACGAATACTGGCCGGATCTAAGGAGAAGTATCTGTGTCTCTCGAGCCATAGTTTCTGACAGACCATCCTTAAAGTCTTCTCTGGATAGAAGGCACTCAAGATAGCTGGCGACGACAGAGAAGGGGGAAACCAAAATGGACGAGTGTGTTTGGCCACCTAGATCTGCCGTTTGACCTATCAGCCAGGCCAGACTCTCATCTCCATCTGTTTGACCTTTGGGAAAACGATAAGTGGACGGCATGGGCAGGGAGTCACCAGCAGTTAATTCGCGGCCAAGCTTCCAGCCACTCTGAGTAAGAACCTGGTGAATACCTGAGCAAACAAAAGAAAATCCATTCTCGGTGGTGACGCGATAGGCTGTGGTGGGCGGGGTGCGTATGAAGTGGCTGGGGAATTCGTAACCCCTTTCATCACCAGTGTTTAACGAAAGATCCTCGCGCTCCTCGGTCTCCTCTATGCGGAATAGCCCCTTGTCGGTCTCGACCAAGGTGCCCGCGCCCAGACAAGCATATTCGTCACAGATGATGTAACTGGCACGCTGGCCTCTAATCTTTTCGCCGTTGCCCAGCGGCAATGCGATACCAGTGGATTCGCCAATAATCATTTCGCATCGATCGATATCTCGCCTTGGCCCCTGCTCGCGCCCCGCCCTCCCCTTGGCCGTACCACACAGGTCGCGAAGCAAGGCTCCGTCGGACCAAAACTTTTCCATGTACTCAAATATCACTTTGGACTGACGGAAAGCTGCCCCAATGACAGCTATCTTCGACCCCTGAGTGAATGTGAGCCGGAGAATTGAGTAGAGAGCTAGGAGAAATGACTTACCCAAACCGCGGCTTCCGATGAGCATGGGGAAGGGGCGATTCCACAACTCCCGCAGAATCACATGCTGGAACGGCATGATATCTACGTTTAGCAGTAGCTTGCAGGTAAACGGAAAATAATCGGGATTCCGCATCACTCTAAGCAGACTTTCGGGCGTGATTTCACCACGAATGGTCCTTAGAGGATGAGCGGCGTCGACAGGAAGAGTGATCAGGGCCTCTAGTTGCTCCACCGGCGTGGATGAGGTGACGTAGGCCAAGTCCTGCTCCGAGAGCAGCCATGCGTGGTCAATCAGCCGCTTGATTCGATCCTGGTCTTTGGTGGACATCGAGCACTCTCCGGAAAATCTGATGGGCGACATCTTGGCCATGCTTACCCGCGAGGATAACCTTGACCGGGTAATTGACCTGAATTTCCATGAGCCGCCTCATCAGGAATGGCCCTTTGACGCGAATATATGGTAGCTTACTGTGGGGAATGTTGCCACCATACGGGAAACGAAGTAAATCGTCCATAGTAAACTCTAGAACCAGGAAAGCGTGTGGGTAGTCCCGCATACGCTCCAGCTCCCGCTCGAATCGGGCCTGAGTGACGTTGCCGGCGAACTCCTCGACTGAACCCTTGCGCTCAATAGTCAAAAGCGTCTCAAGGCCACGTAGCGAGTAGTCTCCCGTCTTCAGGGTGCCTACCTCCATCCCGGCGCAGGCCTTACCAACGTGAAAATTCCACCCTTGTTGTTCGCGGGTGTCTTTGACGACAGTGAATTTTTCTTCAGTCGGCACGGCGATCAAACTCCTGGAGACCATAAGCTTGTTCCAGAAACTTCACGAGATGCCGCGCGGCGCGCAAGAATATCTCCGCCTCTCTAAGAGACAAGGTGTGGGAAAGCACTCGGGTCTCGCCGCGGTGAAGCTGTATGGAATAAACGGTTGATTCATTCTGCATCTTCTTCCCCCACTGTTTCGGCGTTGAGCACGGGCAAATCTTCAATCCCGTCGTCATACTTGTGAGCCGACCCCAACCTTCGTCCCTCTCTATTTGCGGCGACGCGCAAAAGCTCCATATGGCGCCCCGCAAACTCCTTCTGTCCTTCGTCCTGGAGGCGACGGATAACTCCGAGGAAGGTCTCTTTAGAGGACTCAATGCGGGACACACGTTGATCCCGAGTCGCCTTCAGGTCTTTAAGGAGAGCCTGGTGCTTTTCTTCGAGCTTTATGAACTCGTTCGACTTGGCGGCCTCGGCCGCCTTGCATGCGGTAATTTGAGTTTCGAGTTGGAGTAGGTAGTCTCGCTCGGAGTCGGACATATCCGATGGGTTGCTGAAACGCCCCTGGAAATTATCGCGCAGTTTGGACAGCCTTTCGATGTCGACGGCACAGGAGCGTTTGGCTGTCGAGTTGCGGTGCATCATGATTTCGAGCTTGATAACCAGGAAGATCTGCGTTTCTTCTGTCACGAGCACATCTTCACGGAACTGAGTCATGTATTGGGAATACTTCTCCTCGAAGTAGGCCAACTCGTCATTGGCCAGCTCTTCCCTGAGATGCTGCCACGCCATGGTGCGACGTAGCTTGTGCCTAACCTCTAGCAGCTCCGCCTCTTCACCTTCGGGAGGAGCAATAGCGACGCCAGCAACATTGTGCTCATCAAGATAGGCACGTACCTGCTTGGGTGACCTGTTCAAACTCTCAGCAATCTGGTCGGGCGTTAATTTACCAGACGAAGACCGAATAAAAGTCTTTTCTGTCGTCGACATTTGCCCCTTGCGATAACTCACGACAAAATCTCCCGAATTTTCGCAGCCACAGCATCACGCTTGACCTTGGGAACAGACTCGCCAGCAATCATTTTCAAATAAGACGAGCGTAGCTCGATAGGTAAACCCACATCCACTTTGGAGAGAATCTCCTCCCGAGACAGGTTTTCCGTGAGGTCCTCACAAACCGCGTCAAGATCGTCCCGATCACCTAAGTCAATGGGCTTCATGAGAGATTGCTTGGCCGCATTGCGGGATTTCCAAGCCAAGAACTTCTCGCAGAACTCGCCGTTGGTATGCTTGGTGCCGCCGGAGCACAACTCGCAGGGGGGATCGTTTCGGTGGAACCTGTCTCGCTTGAAGTTGATGAGCCTATTCTTGATGTGCGCATAGATGAAGTTTGCGAGCGGACGCGAACGATCATATCTGCCTAATGCTTCGATTGCGAAAATCGCAGCCTCCTGGCGTATGTCGTCGGCATCGTAATAACCGAAGGCGAAGGACCGAGCAAGAATCTCGCAGGCCTTATTTACCGCTTCCAGAAATTGCTCTTCAGTCACTCCCGGTGGATATTGCATCGTCAATCGTGCTCTCTGAAATAATGTGGGCGGCGACAGCAAAGGCCGGGTCAGGCACGCTGAGATCAGCCTGCACACTCTGGCTCACTTCGCCCGTTTCAACCGCGGTAAGACGCGTGGGGATCATGACATACCTCCTACTGGTTTTACACCAGAGGAATATGGGTGGGGGAAACACAGGTCCACCGGACAAGAAGGGGTGTTACTTTTGGGGTTGATGGCTTGGTGTGTCGGAAGGCCCCCCCGGCGGCGGGCGTGCGGCGCGTCGGTCGTGTTCAAGTATATAAACCCCCTCCCAACTACCTTGATTCAATTGCAACAATTATCTTGACTATTTCAAGGGAATATGGTTTACTTTAATCGTCGAACGGTGCCACGTTCGACACGCCATGGGTGGTTTCCTATGGTGCGAAACTGGCACAATTGGAGAGTCGCGATGGGTGTTTTTAATTCTGTAGTCTCGTTTTTCGCTGGTCTCTTTCAGTTCATTTTCGGACGCAAAACGTCTGGAAAACGTGTTCCCGGTCCGGGCATCGAGGCACCCGGTCGAGTGTTCTACCCTCCGGTAGAATGTACGGGGGAAACTTCCCCCCTGTCAGCTCTTAATCGGGCATGGTCGGCCGTCAATCGACGGCACGCTAACGAAATTGAAAAGCCGGTCGATAGAAAGGCCGAAAACGAGGCCTTTGCAGACCTGGAACGTCTCATAAGGCCAACGCTCGAGCTGTGCGCCAAAACTGGCGCCATAGCAAAACAGTCTCGAGCAAGCGCACCGAATGAGGCAAGAGGCAAAGCCTCTGGCGTCACCGCCAAGCCTAACATCGGCCAAGAAGTGGCCGATCATGCCCGACGTGGGGACGATCAGGCCTCACACCATGCTGCGGACTCGGTCATCGGCACCGTGTTCCTAGCATTCATCGACGCCACTAAGCAGGACAAACCGTGTCCCTTTAAGGGAGTATCGAAGACCGGTCATCCGGCGACGGATCGAACGGTTATAGCATACGTTTGTCGCATAGCTGCTATGGTGTGGTCGGAGTTGGTGAACGGCAGGGCACGCGGCGTCAAACGAGACGCCGATGGGGTGGCGATCGATCCCAAACAAGAAAAACCTGTCTCGATCGAGGGAAACGAAGCGGTGAGTCGGGAAGTCGATCCGGCCATTCAGGCCGAACAGACCGATCCGGACATGATTCAAAGGATCGAAGAGATCGTTTACTTCACGATCCAAAACTACCCTGAGGATGTCATCATCCTCTGGGCCACATCAATCAACGGTGTGGAGGGGATGAAGCCTTGGGAAGGCATCAGGCCTATGAAGGCCTGCTACGGGCTGAGAAAGAGAATGCTGGCCGAACTGGGCCAGGGGCTGGAACTCTTCAGGGGACCGGCCGTGAACGAGGCCATCCAACGGATGGCAGACAAATACTCACCTGCTACGGTGAGCTGACAACAACCAACCGGGGGGGAGCCGATCGGCTCCCCCCCACCACCACCACCACCACCTGTTTTTGGAGTAGTTAGATGATTCGTGCAACGAAAACGATCGTTCGGTTTGTGAATGCTTTCCTCATCTCTGATGAGGCCGCGATTGAGGCGATTTGGTTGGAGGTGACCGAAAGACCGAAGCTGGCCGAAAGGCTCAGGAGGATAGAAGCTGATCTGGTCGACCAGATCGAAGCAGGCGCCGACATCTGGAAGTGAGGCGCCAAGAGGTGAACACGGGGGGGGAGCGAATCGCTCCCCCCCCTTTTTTTGTTGCCACCCAAGGGGGGGAGCCGATCGGCTCCCCCCCTTTTTTTGTCGCCAGACCGGCCGCGTCCCACCCACCTTGTCCTGGCCCTACCGGGCCGGTTGACATTGTGGGATAGCAAGCGAAAATCTGTCAGCAGACCGGCCGGTCCCCCCTCCCCGTCTCCTCTTTGTACCGGCCCTACCGGGCCGGTTGACATTGTGGGATAGCAAGCGAAAATATGAAAAACAGGCTCATCCTGCTGCACATATTAAGCTTCTCAAAAACTCCCGAAAAAATCGTGAAAAAGTGCCTGTTGCTGCTGCTCAAATTATGAGAGCTGCGAATGCAACGCTCGCACACTCACATATCAGGGCGGGGGGCGAAAGCCTCTCGCCCTTTTTTTGTTTTTCTTCTACCGGCCGCGGTTGTCCCGGCCGCTCTGGGCCGGTTGAAATTTTGGAAAAGCAAGCGAAAAAGGCGATCATGCCGCTGCACTTATCTAAACCTTCAAAAACCTCGAAAAAGTTATCTTTGCTGCTGCACTATTATGTTGGCGATCTTACTGGCGCCCGCGGCGCCCGCGTGTACCGGCCGCGCATAGCCGGTCGAAATTTTGGAAAAGCAAGCGAAAAAGACGATCATCCTGCTGCACTTATCTAACCTTCTCAAAACCTCGAAAAAAATCGTGAAAAAGTGCTTTCTGCCGCTGCTCAAATAGTGAGGAGTGTGAGTACAACGCTCACACACTCACACACACGGGCACATGAGTGCCCACGCATGGGGACACATTATGAGCAACGCATTCATTGCAATTGACCGCACTCTGACAGTAGTAAACGTGAGGGACGCAATTCGCTCCCTCGATCTCCCCGAGGGAGAGATCACGCTCATCATGCTCCGGGTATATGGGGGGGCATGGGAGGTGGTCTGTGACGCGGGGGGGGAGTGCCCCGTGCCGTTCAACGATCGCCATAAGGCGAAGCATTGGCTCTGGGAAGGCATAGAGGCGGACGAAGCGACTTGGGCAGCGTCGTGGCTGATCAAGTAAGGTCTGGTTGACGTGGGGCGGGGGGCGGGGGGCCGAAAGGCCCCTCGCCCTTTTTTTGTTTTTCTTCTGCCGGCCGCGGCTGTACCGGCCGCGCATAGCCGGTCGAAATTTTGGAAAAGCAAGCGAAAAAGCCGGATTCCCCGCTGCACTTATCTAACCTTGCAGAAACCTCGAAAAAAATCGTGAAAAAGTTATCCTTCCCGCTGCTCAAATAGTGAGGAGTGCAAGTACAACGCTTGCACACTCACACACACGGGTACATGAGTGCCCACGAACGGAGAACACACATGGCACGCACACAGGACGCAGTGAGGGAGTTAATCAGTGAACGCATGCGGGAGGACCGCGCCTTCACGCTCTCCATGCTCATGGAGATGAGCATGAGGCAGACGGCGGAGGAAAGCTCCGCGGGACAAGCCTCAGCGGAGAACGGGGTGGGATGGGGCAAGGTTGATGCCCCACTCATGACATCCTTCGTCCAGCAGGTGCTCCAGTGGGGCGGGACGCCCCCGGCCAAGAGGCGGTACAAGTCGCCCCTCTCAGAAAAGCAACTGACGATAGTTAGGAACCGCCTTGCCAAGTATAGTCGGCAGATTTGGGATATCATGGAGGGGCACGACCGGGGGGAACCCATGTTCGCATGGGAGATCTACTAGGCGACGACAGAAGGGGGCGGGCATGGTGTCCGCCCCCTGTTCGGGACATGTTTGAGGGATTACTATGTTGTACATGGCAGAAGTAACGGATCACTACTGTGATCCTTGGCACTACCCCGCGGAGTATCGGGCAGAGGCCCGGTCCTACCAGGGGGTCGGGTGGGGGAAGACCCCCATCAAGGCTCTCGAGAGAGCCTTGATGGACAAGGCAAGGGAGTACAATAAGCACCCAGACGGGTGTGAGCACCATCTGGTCCTGGTTACCAAGGTGATATACAAGCAGGGACGGGAGTTCCTGAACCTCGGCGACTGACAGATAGGGGCGGGGGGCCGAAAGGCCTCTCGCCCTTTTTTTGTTTTTCTTCTGCCGGCCGCGGCTGTACCGGCCGCGCATAGCCGGTCGAAATTTTGGAAAAGCAAGCGAAAAAGGCGATCATCCTGCTGCACTTATCTAAACCTTCAAAACCTCGAAAAAAATCGTGAAAAAGTTATCCTTGCCGCTGCACTATTGTGTTGGCGATCTTACCGCCTCCGCGGCGCCCGCGTGTACCAGCCGCGCATAGCGGGTTGAAAATTTGGAAAAGCAAGCGAAAAAGATGGGTATCTCGCTGCACTTATCTAGCCTTCTGCCAATCTCGAAAAAAATCGTGAAAAAGTTCTCGCTCCCGCTGCTCAAATAGTGAGGGGTGCAAATGTGGCACCCACACACACACGCCCAGCGCGCAAGTGCTGGTGCTCACACGAGGACGCACGCATGAAGGCTCTCAATCCACGGGTTATCGCTTGTGCGATAGCCGCCATCTTGGCGAACCACGACGGAGGCATCGGGGTAAGACTCATAAGCAGCCCTCGAGGCTATGTAGTGGAATCAACGGAAGAACCCGCCCCCGAGGGGTGGGAAGTACTAGCAGAGGACACTCTGGATGGCGGGTCCACGCATGAGATGATTGTGATGTCGGCGTATTACCTGGTAGAAAGCGCGATTCTGGGGGTGAAAGTATAAAAGTCTAGTCGGTGAGGACGGGGGGCGGGCATGGTGTCCGCCCCCTTTTTTTAGACTTCCCCTTCGGGGGCGACGACAGAGGAGAGGCCTATGTTCATTCATGTGTTGGCGAACGGGGCCAGGCTCATGAGCCTGAGTCCCTCTCACGGATTCCGCTTTTCGGACGGGACCGAGTGCGGTCCACAGCAGCGAGAGTTCTGCGATTTGTTCACGCTGAGGCGTGAGCAGACCCTGGTGGGGGACATCAGGGGCATGTCTCTGTACAAGGTGTCCATGGTCTTGTCCGAACTCGCGCAGGCCCGGCTGAAGGCCCTCTGCGAGCAGGTGGATATTGTGCTGGTCCCCTTCCCGATGTTGACGGCTCTTCGCGAGCAGAACATCCGGGAGCATTATCCGAACGCCGTGGCGTTCAACGCCACTCCCGAGACCTCCCGGTCGGCGCCGGGTGAGAAAGTGGTGGACATCAACAACTGGAGCTATTAACCGTACCGGTGTGTGGCCGGTGTGTGTGAGGGGCGGGGGGCGCAAGCCCCTCGCCCTTTTTTTGTTTTTTCTTCCGCGGCCGCGGCTGTCACGGCCGTTTTAGGCCGGTCGAAAATTTGGAAAAGCAAGCGAAAAAGGTGGCCATCCCGCTGCACTTATCTTAAGCTTCAGCAGACACCGAAAAAATTCTCGAAAAACCTCTGGCTGCCGCTGCTCAAATAGTGGGAGGCGACAATGCCTCCACACACACACACACACACACACACACACGGAGTGCGCATATGAGATTCCCGAGTATTGCGAGCGTGGTAGCGGCCCTCAAGCAGGCACGCGAAGAGGTGGATCCGGGGGAGGACATGATGGATGTCCGACTCCAGGTGTACTCAGGCGGAGCGTGGGCGCTCCGTACCGGATCATCGGACTATGATCAGGACCATCGTGGGTTCTGGGGGGCGGGGTCGGTGACGGCCTCGTCCATGGTCAAGGACCTCAGGCAAACGGCAAAGGATCTGTTGGAACAAGTTCAGGACGCTTATGCGTCCTGTGGGAGGTGAGTCATGAAAATGAACAATGTTCAGGTTGGGTGTGGTATGGAACAACAAAAATACGACAGGGGCACCTACGTCATAACGAGGAATCCATGGGGGTGTTTCGTCCGTGGCAAGGCCATCTGCCCGGACGGAAAAGCCCGGGCAGTGAGGTTGGCCATCACGGCCGATACTTTCTTCTCCATCCCGGCGTCGGTGGTGGTCGGGGGAAAGAGGGTAAGCGGGTTCGTCACCTTCGCCGAGGACGGCGACGAGAGATGGGTTGAGTTCAGAGTGGTATTCGGCCGGAAGAACTCCGGCGTATTTGGGGGGACGGTGAAATGAAAAGTACGATCAATCGTGAGTTTCCTTCGGCCACAATCGGGATGATCGACGCCAACGGGGTCGATCTGACCTCGAGATCAAAAGGCGTGACAGTCGATCTGTATTGCCACGACGGTATTCCCGTCTGCGCCGAAGTCTATGATACGAAAACCGGTGGTAATAACCACCACGCAGAGATCGGCCTGATCGTCGAAGACGGCGAACTCGTAGACTACGATGGCGTGTTCGACCTGCCCAAGGAGGTCCTTTCAATGTGCGAAGAGCTGGGAGTCAAGAACGGGCTGGGCATTTGAGGGGCGGGGGCGGGTGTAGTACCCGTCCCCCTGTGATACCGGTGTGTGGCCGGTGTGTGTGGGGGCGGGGGGCGAAAGCCCCTCGCCCTTTTTTTGTTTTTTCCCGCGGCCGCGGCTGTCCCGGCCGTTTTAGGCCGGTCGAAAATTTGGAAAAGCAAGCGAAAAAGCTGGGCGCCCCGCTGCACTTATCCTAGACTTCAACGGAAGCCCAAAAAAATCTTGAAAAACCTATTGCTGGCGCTGCTCAAATAGTGGGAAGCTACGATGCCTCTCAGACACACACACGGAGCATGGACATGGACATGGAGAAGCTTAAGGCGCGTGCCGCGTCGATGGCGGATAACTGGCGGAAGTGGGAGGCTTTCTCTTGGTCAGAACCAAGGGAGGGGGTGTGGACGCTCGTCTACACCCACAACCGGGACTCTAGTCTCCTGAATCGGGTAAATGCACAGGTGATAGATGGGGAGATGTCAAAGTTCGGGGAAGACGCTGTCCCCGAGGACCACAACCACTTCGCCTGTGGTTGGGTGAAAGGCTGGGCCGTCAGAGTCTACGATGAGCATGGCCAAATAACGGGGGCATTTCAGGCATGGGAAAGCCTCTGCGATCGAGCGGAGGACCACCCGATCCTCGACGAGGATCTGTACAGTGCGGCCGAGTCTGATGCCCTCTGGGACGAGGTTTCGGAGGTAGTCCGCCGGGTGGCCAGACAAAAGTTTGTGGAGGCGCCAACAGATGAGACAGTAGAGCAGGTCATGAGTATGCTTCAGCTTTCCTACCACGAGCATCGTGGTCCGGACGAAGATAAGATCGAAGGAGCCTTGCTTCAGATGGGTTTCACTTACGACGAGGAGGTGTCGAATGTCTGAGTGTAATTACAACGGATGGAAGAACCACGCGACATGGGCAATGAACCTCTACCTCAGCGAAAGCTGGGGGGAATCTGCCCAGGAGCTTTATAACTCAAGCCGAGGGACCGTGTCTCTCAGCCGCAGGGAAGAGGCGACTATCGCCTTGGGCAAGGCGATGAAGGAACAGGCTGAGGACGACTTCCCCGAACTGCCACAGCCGTGGCATGACCTCATGAGGGGGGCGTTTGACACTGTGGGGTGGTACGAATTGGCCGATGGCGTTATGTCATCTACTGTTGTCGAGGGGGATTGACATGAGTAATTTAGCAGACAGAATAGTCTCTTTGTCTCGTTCTGGCAGGTGGGATTTCACTTTGGAGGAAGGGCGGGGCGAGACATATTATCACTTTCGCCCGGTCTTGTATGGGCACACGACCTATGAGAGAGGCAGCGTCCTCGCTGGTCAGTCTCGAAGAGTATACATCGACGAATGGGAAACCTGGTCCGAAGCCCGGGCCGCGGTGGCCGCGGTAAGGAAGCAGTTGAAGCGATTCCGCTTCAGTGACCTCGGGGACCGAGGTGGGAGCACTCACGTCTCATTGGAAGCAATGACCCGGCATTTGCCGGACGATTCAGAGTGAATCCGGTGTGTGGCCGGTGTGTGTGGGGGCGGGGGGCGAAAGCCCCTCGCCCCTTTTTTTGTTTTTTCCCGCGGCCGCGGCTGTACCGGCCGTTTTAGGCCGGTCGAAAATTTGGAAAAGCAAGCGAAAAAGCAGGCCGCCCCGCTGCACTTATCGGCTCAAATTATTTCAGCCGAAAAATTCCCGAAAAACATCTCGCCGCCGCTGCTCAAATAGTGGGAGGCAACAAACGCCAACCGCACACAGACACACAGACACACGGAGAAACACATGAGCGTGCCACAATTTCTTACGATCGACCTGAAGCGGGTAGCGGAGGAGTGCTTTACGCCTAGGGAATTGTTCAAGTTGGCGCATTGTGGGGTGGACCCGATGCGGGCGGTATGTGCATGGACCGATCCTCTCATGGACGGGCTGGAGGAGGTGCATGGGTTTGAAGCTACTATCCTCGATTACATCAAGGAGAACTACGCTGTCAAGGCTGACTGAAAAAGACAACACTGTCGAAGTATGTCCCCGAGATCGAAGAGTAACCTAAAGGAAAGGAAGGTTCAAATGAAGATTGATGTTAACGCTGTTGTAAAATTGCTGGTAGACGCCTACAGAGAACAGTTGGAAGACGACGGAGACTTCCTTGCCGAGGAGTTTTACCGTGGCTACAACGAGGAAATATCTGGGGTGAGTTACGACAGCAAAAATGACCTGATCGAATTCCACTTATCCAGCGTCGAAGGGGTTCTTCGTGACGCTATGAAGAATCGACGATGGAAACCAAAGAAATGAGCTGACTGACGAGTAGGCAACAAGACACCAATAGAAGGGGATGGTTAGTCATGGGAAGGTTGTTCGAGATCGAAGATGTAAAGACCGCAGTGGACTTGGGCCACACGGTCTACTGCGATTCCAAAAGCTACACCGTGATCAAGAAAAATGGTGAGTACTTCATCGCCTACCACGGTGGGGGGATGATCGGGCTGCACGGCGAAGAGGGGACGGAGTACGAACGGGTTCTGAACGGCAAACTCTTTTGGATCGAAAGGAGTAAGTAATGCAGACATGGGATGTACCAGTCAGATCGCTTGACGATATGACCCACATAAGGGTGGGTGTCGTCTACAGGAAAGGCCAGGCGCGATGCCCCAGAGGGTATTATCTTTCCGTCAACCCCGTAAAGATTGATAACGGGTTTGTGATCTGCCCTCTTGGCAGAGGGCGCGTCGCCACACTGGCTGTTGTGGCACGCAGTTCAAAGAAGCTGGAAGAGTCTGTCGGTAAACAAATATCGATAGAGTTGATGTTTCGACTGGGTCGGACGTGGGATATGGTCGTTGGCGTCGCTGATCAGAACTGTCTTGAACTGGAGGACAAACAATGTACGACCTCAACCTGAGCTGGATGGCGTTGCGCCAACAGCAAGAGTGGCTTCTTCGGCTCAACCCGTCTGCTGAGTCGGAAGGGCTGATTTCTTTGATCGCAGCCCTGCAGGGGCAAGGCGTTAAGCAGTTCGGCGAGATGTTGGTCTATGGTAAAGAGGAGGGTGGGAAATGAGTTACTCGTACGAGTGGCAGGGAGTGGGTATTTTGTTGCGCTTTCCGAAGGGCGCTACGCTCTTCGTTCAAGGCGAAGAGGGTGATCAGTTGGACGACGAACTCAACGACGCTGAGACGGACGAAGACGTCGAGCGCATCATCCGGCAGTACGAGGATAATCTCCCCGAAGAGTACCTCGAGCAATGCCGAAAGGAGAGTGCAGAGTGATGATGGTATTAGCAGTAGGGGCGGGGGTAATCCTCGCCCTTTGGGGCGCCCGCGGGGCGCGTTCTTGATTCTCGGACCGGGCGAAAGCCTGGTCCATATCGCCCCGTAGGGGTTGATAAGTAGGGGGCGCCAGCCCCCTTGGTCCTTGGTGGCGTCACAGCCACACAAGGCCGGTCGCCCAGGTCTTGTCTTGACCGAAAACCGCGGAAAAACATGTCGGCGCCGCTGCACTTATATAGTGGCGCTTGTGCGCGCGCATCTCGCGCCGCGGCGCGTATCGTGCGGCGCGGCGCGCGCGTACTGCCCGCACTGGGCGGGTTGAAAATTTGGAAAAGCAAGCGAAAAAGATGGCTGCCCTGCTGCACTTATCTTGGCTATCGTGTGAACCTCGAAAAATTCTAGAAAAACACCCTGCTGCCGCTGCTCAAATAGTGAGAGGCGGAAAACGCTTCCTGACACACACACACACGGGTGACACATGACGACGCAGACACGCAATCGTAAGGCGGATGTTGTATTCGGACGGGACAAAGCTCTCAGGCTCGCTAAGTTGGCGAGCACTGAGGGGTTGGCTAAGGTAACGGTTGGGATTGAGCGGGCGCTAGCAGATCTGCCCGCGGAAGGGGCGGGATTCACCTGGAGGCAGGAGGGCGAGAAGATATTGTCTTTCCTCCGGGGGGAACGAGGCGTCCCGTTCACGCTCTTCATCCCGAAGGGTAACACTAAGTTACCATTCTTCACATGGTCAACTTTGAGTCTTTTCACATGTCCCGGGAAGGGGGAATGTGCGTCTTGGTGTTATACCTTGACCGGATGGAGGCATGCCAGTGCCTTCTGGAGGCAGGTTCAGAATACGATCCTACTCCGGTTTATGCCGGAAGTAGTGGCAGACGCGTTTTTTGATCTCCCGAAGGACATCACGATGCGTCTTTACGTTGACGGCGACTTCAGCAGTCGTAGTGACGTTGCATTCTGGTTCAAGCTTCTGCGTCTAAGGTCTGACATACAGGCCTATGGGTACAGCAAGAGTTGGGACGAGTTGGTGGGGCACGAGAAAGTGCCCGACAACTATGTCCTCAATCTGTCCGGCGGGGGGCGGGAACGGCAGGTGTCCAAGGCGACTATGCTAACCCTGCCGATGGTCCGTGGCGAGTATATCGCAGTGCCGGTGCCTCAACGCTTCATCTCGATGCGTGGTGCCCGATACGACAATCGGGAGTACCACGACCATGTCCGCGAAGCGGCCCGTGCTTTGGGGCATACCAAAGTCTTCTCCTGCCCAGGCAAGTGCGGAGAGTGCGTGAAAGGTAAGGACGGGGCATGGACCCACGCTTGTGGGGACACCCGGTTCAAGGGTGTCGTCATCGCCAACGGCATCCACTAATCGTAAACCGCGGCTGTCCCCGGTTTCGCAGGGGACTTCCGCGGGGCGGGCCTAACCAACCCGCACAACCGATCCGGGATGCGAGTCCCGGGTCGGCTTTTTTATCTAAGGAGGTCTCACATGGGTCAGGGTACGGTCATCATTGAGAGCAGTTTCAAGCGAGGAGGCGTGCGTATGATGTGGGTCGCAAGCGAAATCGCCTATAGAAAAGAGTCCGACGACGGCGTGTTTCTGAGCCGCCCACTAGTGTTGTCTATCTCTGATCCGGCCGAGCGGGGCAGGATGGAGAACGTGCTTAGTGGCGTCATCGACGCAAAAGGTTCTTACTTCGAGCAAGTTATGGACGCAGTCAGGGAACAAGAAAAGGAGACCGTATGAAGACGTTTACAGCGTCGGGCAGTGGTGGGATGATCAGATTCGACGAGACAGGACGGGTTGTCGACCACACGGGCTGGGACTACCTCAACATTAGCCGCGTCGACGTGAACGAATACATTGACCACTATGGTTCCTTGGTCGACACCGATATCCTACTGATCGGATACTGGCTGTTAGACGGCACATATGAACCGCCGTGTTACGGTCATCGAGTGGAAGTCAACGTCCGATAATCATCCTTATGTTGCGCTAACCCAGGAGGCTTGGAAATGAAAAAGTTCGATGTCGTGTTGATGAAGATAACGCCAGCCATGGCATTGATTACGGTCGAAGCGGAATGCCTCGACGACGCCCTTGAGATCGCAGAGGGACTGCCCGCCGCCCATGAAGGGGCAGCATGGCTACGGTCCGGATCTGACCTAATCAGCGCGAGAGAGCGGGGGGAAGAAGACGATTGGTTGTTGAGGTCTCTGGCCGCTGGAGGACGATGAAGATGCGCCGAGTACTAGGCACAGACATTCCAGAATCTGTCGAAGAGGCGACGTTGCCTTCCTGCTATGACGGGGTGTCAGAGTTGGATGCGTACAAACTCTGGCTGGCGTCGACAGGAAGAGTTTCAATCGCCATGATCGACGACTTGGAAAGGAGACTACAGCGTCTCCGCAAGCAGATCGCTGAACTGAAGGGCGTCGAAGCGAGTCAGATCTCGCAATGGCCCTAATGGGATCGGTAGGGGAGGGGCGGACACCCCTCCCGGTGGAAAGAGGAGGGACTGCAATGACTATTTTTGTAACCATGACGGACAAGTTTATGTCCGGGTGGGGGGGATCGAGCGGCAAGATCAACAAGTACGTGGTAGAATGCTCGAACCGCGAGCAGGCAGATCAAATCGTATCTGCGGCTAAACTCCGCAGCGAGATGAGAAACATCAATATTGTGACAAGATTCAAGTATCCCCCCAGCAGATACGTGGTATCTCTCAGAAAATTTAGTGAATTAGGGGAGATCTGGACCGGTAGCGTTTCTAAGGTTTGATATTTCTAGCACATGTCTTCCGCGGCGACACATGAAGTAGTATGTGTCTTCCGCGGCGACACAAGGAGG
>Ga0102829_1000257_pt1 | contig 17061 bp, 15 predicted proteins | sample ColrivemetaGS575_FD_84510 | JGI IMG/M metagenome (GOLD analysis project Ga0102829, IMG submission 84510) | Estuarine microbial communities from the Columbia River estuary - Freshwater metaG S.575 | ecosystem: Environmental > Aquatic > Marine > Intertidal zone > Estuary | place: USA: Columbia... | reverse complement strand
CTATATAAAACATTAAAGCATTATAAAAGGTCAAGCATTATTCATCCGATGACATCTGTTGTTTGGAATATTCAAAAATCAAATATTATAATTAGCACTGAAGCAGGACGCATGTATAGACCTCTATATATTGTTGATTATGATGCACAATTGAAAAAAAGTGTATTGCGAATTGATAAAATTTTAAAAAGAAAAAATATGAAATGGGAAAATTATATTAAGGGTAAAAATTTTGATTACTTCATATCTCCAAATGAACCTTATGATGAAAAAAATAATGATGATGAAAGTTATTTAGATGAAGAAGGATTTATAGAATATATGGATTGTGATGAGATTAATACTGCTATGATAGCAACATTTCCTTCAGACTTAGATGAAGGTATTAAAGGAACAGCACTTCCTCCTTGTTATACTCATTGTGAAATTCATCCTAGTTTGATGAATGGTATTCTTGGAGCAAATATTCCATTTAGCGATCATAATCAATCGCCGAGAAATTGCTATCAATGTGCTATGGGTAAACAAGCACTTGGTATTTATGCTAGTAATTTCAATAAACGTATTGATACAATGGGTAATATTTTGAATTATCCGCAAAAATCACTAGTATATACTAAATTATCGAAATATACTATGGCACATAAGTTGCCTTCGGGTGTTAATGCTATAGTTGCTATTATGACACATACTGGATTTAATCAAGAAGATAGTATAATGATTAATCAATCGGCACTAGATAGAGGATTGTTTACAAGTACATATTACAAGGCACTTAGAGATGTATGTAATAAAAATCATAGTACAGGAGAAGAGGAAATATTTACTAATCCTAATGATAAAACTGAAAAGAAACCCTACTGTTATGATAAGTTAGGTGAAAATGGTTTCATTCCTAAAAATACTTATGTTACAGGAAATGATGTAATTGTAGGAAAGGTAATGCCAAAAAAGACTAACGGTGAAATTTCATATCAAGATAGTAGTTTAACAATGAAAACTAACGACGACGGTTATATTGATATGAATTATAATGGAATAAATAGCGAAGGTTATAAGTTTTGTAAAGTGCGTATTCGCAAAAATCGTAAACCTGAGATTGGTGATAAATGCGCCAGTTGTAGTGCTCAAAAAGGAACAATTGGTATGACATATAAACATCAAGATATGCCATATACAAAGGATGGAATTGTTCCTGATATTATTATGAATCCTCACGCTATCCCTTCGCGTATGACTATTGCACAACTTATGGAATGTATTATGGGCAAAGCAGGATGTCATATTGGTGCTTTCGGCGATTCAACACCATATAACGATTGTACTGTAGAAGATATATCTGCGGTATTAGAGATGTCAGGTATGGAAAGATACGGAAATGAAATTATGTATAATGGTAGAACTGGAGAGCAAATTAGAACAGAGATATTTATTGGTCCAACATATTATCAGCGATTAAAACATATGGTGTCAGATAAGGTTCATTGTTTGACAGAAGATCACGAAATATTAACTGACAATGGATGGAAATCTATAACTGATATTAATAAAAGTGATAATGTAGCAATTTTGAAAGATGATAAATTGGTATATGAACATCCTATAGAAATATATAAATATCCTGATTACAAAGGCTATTTATATAATATATCAAATACTATGATTGATTTAGATGTTACAATTGGTCATAGGATGTATGTAAAACATGATAACGACAAAGGATTTAATTTAATTGAAGCAAGTCAAATACGAGGAAAACAAATTAGATATAAAAAAGATAGTTTGTGGAATGATATTGATTATCAATTAATTATTCCAAATAATAAGCCAGTTAATATGGAGGCATGGTTGTCATTCTTTGGTAAATGGATGGCGCATAATGGAATTAATAAAGATAACACTTTATTAATTAATGAATTTGGAAATAATGATAATAATGAGATAATGAATTATATTAAAGATTTGAATAAATATAAATTTCCTTCATGGGTCTGGGAACTTAGCACAAATCAATGTAGATATTTGGTTAAATCTATGGTATCCGTTAAAAATAAAGATATTAAAAATAATTTTGAAAATATGTATTGTACATTGTGCGAGAGTTTAGCCGATGATATGATGAGACTATTGATTCATGCTGGATGGAGTGGTATTAAATCACAATACAATAAATATTGGAAAATTACTATCATTAAAAATAAAAATAAACCTATTGTCAATAATCCTGATGATAAATCAAATAAAGAGAGTATATATTATTACGAAGGTTCTGTATATTGCCTAAGTGTATCTACTGAGATATTTATGGTGCGAAGGAATGGAAAATCAGTATGGACGGGAAATTCGCGTGGTTCAAATGGGCCGATTGTTATGCTTACAAGACAGCCAAGTGAAGGACGTGCACGTTCTGGAGGTCTTCGTTTGGGAGAAATGGAAAGGGATTGCTTTATCGCACATGGCACATCTAATTTCTTGGCTGAAAGAATGCTTCATGTTTCAGATAATTATCGTATATTTATCTGTAAGAAATGCGGAATGCATGCTAATGTTAATACTGATAAAAATATTTATAGTTGTAAATACTGTAAAAATAATACTGATATAGCACAGGTAAGGATGCCATATGCCTTTAAATTACTAAATCAGGAACTATACACTATGAATATTATGATGAGATATATTTGTAATTAGAAAGATCATTGTGTTTAATCATTTGAATATAGTTTGGCAATTACCATAGTATGCCATCCTAATTCATTGGCCATGTCATTTATATCTTTATCATTCATATTAGACCAATAAGAATCTTTAATATATATATTATTTTTATAATTTTCTATATCATATATAAAAATATGATCTTTCCAAATATCTAGTATTTCAAAACGATTATCTAACAATTCATTTTTTATTTCATTAAAATTATATGTATATGTTACAGGACAGTTTTTTTGTGCCTCTGATTGTTCGCATATTATTTTAGTTCCTAAAGCAATATCTTTTATATTATTTTCCATCATTAACCAAAATAATTTATATGAAACTTTTGAATATACCATAAATCTAAATTCTCCTTCGCGAGATAGAAGATTATATACTTGGTCTATAACATTTTTAGGATTTAATGTATGATGTATAACACCGAAAGAATATATTAAGTCAAATTTAGTATCTTTAATTATATCTGTAATATTCTCAATATTACTATTTATAAATGTTGCGTTTAAATCATACGCAGCAAATCTTTTTTTACAAATATCCAATGAAACATCTGATAATTCCACAATAGTTAATATAGCACCATGTCTAGCAAAATTTATACTATCAGTTCCTATACCACAGCCTAATTCTAATACCTTTTTATTTTTCCATTTAGCAAAATTAGCAAATTTAGGAATATGTGGTTCTACTAAATATTTTTTTTTCTCTACTTCATCAAAATATTCGACAGATGCCAATGGTTTAGAAGAATGTTTCATATTACATGGTTGATTATTCCAATATGATTTTATATTATCAAAAGACATAAAGACATATAGATATAAAGTTATGTTATATTTATATAATATTACTACACATATATTAATTATAATTATAATACAATGTCTATAAAATATGAAATGACTAATGAAGGTGTGGGAGCACAATATCAGCGAATAATTGGATTATTAGGAATCGCGAAAAAACACGGATTAAAATTTGTACATAGAAAAATTACAGTTGGTCATAATTATGAAGATGATCTATTATGGGATGAAAAATGGGATGATATTTTTAATATTAAATCGATAAATTCAATTGTAGAAATAGATAAAGAAAATACTACAACTAATAAAGAGGTTGTTAAATTATTTAATGTTTCAAATAATGATATTGATATGATTATAAAAAATCCTGACAAAATATATTCGATAACATTACCATTTAATATAGTCGATAATGCCCCGAATATATATTATAATATTATACGAAATGATATAATAAATGCTTATAATAATTCTAATTATGAATTATCATTATTTGATAATGAAAAAAAGAATATTGTTATACATATTCGCGTTATAAATCAATGTGATGATAAATGCGAAACTATAAATTACGAAAATTTAGTAGGAAGATTTGATATATACGCCGAACATTACATGATATTAATAAATAAATTAAGAATAATATACCCTAATTATAATATACATATAATTTCACAGAAAAATATTTCTTTACACTATAAAGATATAGAGAAAATTGAAAATATAAAATTACATTTAGATATAGATTCTAAAAAATCATTTCATCATATGTGTAATGCGGATATATTAGTAATTTCTAAAAGTTCTTTCAGTTATTTAGCAGGTATTTATAATAAAAATAAGGTTATATTTTTCCCATTTTGGCACGCCCCATTAGATAATTGGCAGAATGCCTGCGAATATATGTGTTATTAAATATTTATTCTATTTCAAAATATGTAAATTTATTTCTATATAAATCTTTTAGAATATTTATAATATATGATCTTTCTTTAATAGTTACATTTATTCCCGCATCAACTAACATAATTGCTAATTTTAATTTTTGGGATTCTTCTAAAATATCAGAAGAATCTTTGTATGTAATATATGTAAATTCATAATCAGTTTTATATTTAATAATTGAATTAAATTGAAATAATAAATGTTCATAATTTAATATATCGGTTGTTTCGCATATTCTAAAATTAAAATTATTATTTTTAGAATATATATATAACGCCTTATTATCTCTAGGTAAACAAGGACCGCCAAATCCAAACCCATAACCCAAATATTTATTACCAATTCTTGTATCTGAACCTATGGCATTTAGAACATTGTTGGGATTTATATTTTTAGAAATAAGCAAATCGCCTATCATATTAGCATAAGTAATTTTTGAAGTTATAAAACAATTAATAGAAATTTTAGCAATCTCGGCTTCTATAGGTGTCATAATATGAATATCGGCATTATTTTTAATTATTTTTTTATGAATATTTTGAATAATATCTGTAGTTTTTTTAGAATAACTTCCTAATAGAATTATTTCAGGATTTGTTAAATTATCAATTATTGAACCTTGAGCAATAAATGTAGGGTTATAGCATATTTTAATATTTTCTTCAATATTATTTATTACAGCATCTGTATATTCGGGCATTACGGTAGATGATATCACGATAATTTTTTCATCATCTGTAATATTTTTAATTTTATCTAAAAAATAATCTATATATGAATGTTCATATTCTCCATTTTTTTTAGAAGGTGTTTGTATAAATATAAATATAATATCACATGTTTGTACTATATCTTTTTCAGTTTCTAAAACTTTTAATTTTGAATTTAAAAGAAGTTCTTTTACTTTAGGCTCGTTCGTTTCTAGAGTTTTGTTTATAATATTATCAAGTAATATTTTATTTATATCATAACAATAAACATCATAACCCGCATTATCTAAACATAAAGCCATACATATACCTAATCTTCCCGATCCTACAATACCTATTTTCATAATTATTATTTTTAATAATAATAATTCTTTATATATTAAATAATATTCCATAATATAATAAATGCGAAATATATAATAAAAAATTATATAAATATATTATATAAACATTTAATATATAAATTTATTAAAGAATGGCGGATAATCATAAATTATATAAATGTTTAGATGTTAGCAAAGATGCAACGGAAGATGAAATTAAAAGTGCTTATAAAAAGAAGGCAATGCAATATCATCCTGATAAAAATCGTGGTGACCCCGAATGTGCAACTAAGTTCAAAGAAATATCAAATGCCTATAATATTTTAGGAGATAAAGATAAAAGAGAAAAATATGATGCTTGTGGAGATAATAATTATAATGAATGGTCTAATGATAATATGAGAAGCCATCAGGATATATTTGAAGCATTTTTTAGAGGACACGAACATGGATTTGGCGATAGTTTTTTTGGATTTGGAGCGGGTGGAGGAGGAAGAAGAGGAAACAGACAGCAACAGAAAGCCGATTCAATAGAAAGTGTATTTAATTTAACACTTGAAGATATATATGATGGTGTTAAAAAAGATTTAAGTATTAAATTGAAAAAATATTGTACAAATTGTAATACAGAATGTCCTGATTGTGACGGAAAAGGATTTATACATAAAATACAAAGTATGGGAATAATGCAAACTATTTTTCAATCTCAATGCAATAAATGCGGAGGCGAAGGTATAATAATTAAAGGAAAATCTAATTGTAAACTATGTAGTGGAAATGGTTATTATAATAAAGATGTTAAGGCTACTTTAATTATACCAAAAGGTATAAATGAATCTTATAGAACGGCATTTCCTGAATTAGGAGAACAACCTAAGACTGATAATATTAAACCAGGTGATTTAATAATTAGTGTAAAAATAGAAGAACATAAATATTTTAAACGAAATGGCAACGACCTTCATTATAAGACAAATATATCATTTATAAATTCTATAATAGGTCAAGTAATAACAATACCATATTTTAAAGAGACAATAGAATTAGATACAAAAATATTCGGTGTTATTTCAAATGGGAAAAAATATTTAATAGAAGGTAAAGGTATGCCTATATTAAATACTAATAATAAAGGTAATATGTTTATAGAATTTAATATTAATTATCCTAAAATAAAAAATGCTGAGAAATTAGAAGAATTAAAGAATTTACTGGGAGAAATATTTACATAAATTACATTATAACACTATTTTTTTTATTATCTATTGAATATAAAATATTATAGATTGCTGATAAATTAACAGAATTCTTATCATATCCGCTAAATTTAACAAATTTTAAAAGTTCGTAAGCTGCTTTATCATTACCAACTATTTTATTGTCATATCTTGTTATTATAAATAAATATTCTTTAGGATTTGTTATTAAATTTTTATTAATATAGAATGTTTTATTTGAACTATCAATATATTTAATATATGAAAAATTACTTGTTGATAAATTGTAATATACAAATGCCGGAGATAAATTATCATCATTTTCAAGTTCATCATTTAAACTAAATGTAATACTATTTATATTATCTTTTTCACCAAAAATAACATTGGTAGTATTGCTAATAAAATCATATTGTAAGCAAAAACTAAAATTAGATAATGATTTATCAGTTATATTTTTATTAATAACATATATATTATATTTATAAGGATATTCTAAATTATCATTTATTAATGTAGCATTTTCTATATCCTTACATCTTTTAATTTTACTAGCATCGCGATATATTATATCATTATACATTACAATAATAATAAAAAGTACCAATGCTATAAATATTAAAATAAATAAATGCTGATAAAATGATGTATTATATGTATTATTAGTAACATTTGACAAACTATAAAAAATATAATACGAATATGCCTCAAAATCCAATATATATATATATAAAATATCTAAAAATTTATTAGAACCTTTATTTTCTTGAATATCCATTTAATCTACACTAATATAATATTTTTGTTATATTATATAAACAACTTATTGCGATTGTTTTTGGCATATATTATATCATTTATTATATTGATATTATAAAATTCATTTTTAGAATAATTTTTTGTAAATTTAATTAATTCTTTAGACAAATCTCCGTATGGAACTTTATTATTATATTCATCTACTAATATATATTTATAAGTTTCTGAATTTATAATATTGGCATCTATTGTTTCAATTTTTTCACTTTTCATAGTTTTTAAATTAAAATAATAGAAGAATGCTTTATCAGATATTGCTTTCTCTTTTTCAATTAATAATATTAACTTATCATATTCATTTTGTGTAGTAGTTAGTTCACTGGTTATAGTACTTAGATCGGTTGTTAATTTTTCTAAATTATCCTCTTGCGTACTAGTTTTTGATTTTATATCATTTAATTTATTTTTTTCTGTTTCTAGTTTTTCTTTTGTTTCTTTTAAATTATTTAACTTTCCGCTATATGATTTTAATAAGGACAAATAATCTGGTTTTTTAAATGATTCTGAACCATCTTCATAATTTCCTTTATCTGTGCCAAAATCTACGACTGTTTTATTTTTAATAAAATCGTAGGTTATTTTTAAAACATAATGAGATGTTGATGTATTTATTAAATCATTGTTTATAATTATAATATTATAGACAAATGGTTTCTTTTTATTATTGTTTTCTTCAATTATATTAATCAATTTGCCACATTTAGATAATTTTTTTGAATCTGTATATATATTATCCCAATATAATACAATAGATATTATAGATATAATAAATATAAATATAAAACTGAATATTACTTCGTTATAATTTGTTGATGTATTATTATATATCTTCTCTAATTGGTAATTAAATGAATAATAGAATAATATAATAAATTCTAGCCTTTCTATATTATAATATATTAAGCCTATAATAACTAATATGAAAATTAGAAAAACTAATAGTTTTAATAATGTAATTAATTCCGTAGAATTAATAAAATATATTACAATAATTAAAAAAACACATACATATATTTTTGTATTTCTACTAAAAATTTCATCACTCGGTCTAAAAACATATAAATAATATAATATTATTAAAAATATATATAATGATATCTTAATAATTCTTTCATAATCCACTATAATCTTAGAAATATCATCTTTTAAATATTCTATCTCTTTTTTATTTTCAGTATCATAATTAATATCTGACGATGGCGAAGAAAAATTATTTCTCATTTATTCTATAATAATATTTTTTAATTATAATATATATTATATTACTACACAAATTAAAAATTATTACTGATGTTATTAGATATTAAAAAATACTTTCAATATTTTTAGTAATCTCAATATTTTTATTTGTAATATCAACATTAGATTGGTCTTTTTTTGATGTAGATATTAAAATTTTATTTAAAATATTTGCATCTTTAGTATGTTCTTTCGCTTTTGTTAAATCAATTAAATAAGTATTTTTTTCTTCATAATATTTCTTTGCTTTATCATAGTAGTTTTTTTGTAATTCTGTTATATATATATTTTCTTTTATATTAGGTTCTTTAAAATTTTGAAATTGTTCTTTTTTCTTAAATAAACTTAAGAAAAGATTAAATAGTGTTAACAAATTTTTAAAAGCAAATGAATAAAATGTAGTTTCTCCTAATAATACATTAAATATATCTAATAATTCTGTGAAAGGTGGTTTTTTCGCCTCGGCGCTAACAAATGGTATTTTTCTAATTATAAGCCATATAATAAATAAAACTAATATTATAGTTGTAATAATACCAAATGTAATACCATACATTGTCATAAGCATAGGTGCTGATATTATATCTAATAAATAATTTGGATAAATAAATATAGGCGAACCATAACCTACCGTATCATATATTATAGTACTAAATGGTGTTAGATGAATAATAATAAAAATATTTACAATAATAAATCTATAAAACATAATAATAAGACAAAAAAACCATATATATATTAAAATAGATATGAATTTAAAAGAAATCTTTGCTGAATTTACTATCGATGTTGATGAAAAATACTTATTTATATAATTTTTAAATATGCTATTTTCCATTTATTCTATAATAATATTTTTAATATTATATATATAAGTATAATAATCTCTCTTTTTATTAATATTAATATTAAATATATTTAGAATATTATATAATAATTCTTCAAAAAATGTATATTTGTTTTTGTCTATATTAGATATATTAGACATTATTATACTATTTATTTTTTCATTAATATCATTTTTGTTATTATTTTTATAATATAATTCTATTATATTATCTTCTATATTGTCAATATTATTCAAAATATGATTATTGAAATTATCATAGTTTTTTGTTTTAAACAATTCAATATATTCGTGCAATTCATATAAAAAGCACATTAAATTGATTAAGATGAAAATTTAATATTAAAGTCAATCAATTTTTTAAAGTGTTATATTGATATTATAACAAATTTATTATTATTATTATATAAAAATTGATTTATATTATTATATAAATATCATAATAAACATGAGTTTGCCTTCGACAAAGAAAGTATGTATTAATTCATCTAAAAATTATTATACAGGTACTGAATTGTCTCCTCTTCATTTTGGATTATCAGCAGAAGGTTATGATATAAATTCTATCATGGAAGGTTATGACAATGAGTTATGGATAGTTGATATTAAAAATAATAAAAAGATTTGGGTAAAAAACGAATACCTCTCTAGAATTACATATGAAGAACCTGTAATAAAAAATATATTATCAACAAGTGAAAATATCGGCTGCGATATTAACGAACTAAATTTTAAAGATATTACTTACCATTTAAAAGAAATTAATGAAATAAAAGAAAATAATTCAAATAGTGAAATTAATTGTTGTGTAGAAAAAAAAGATGATACTTGTAATACTTGCGAAGACAACAAAGATGAATGTATTAATAACGGTTCTTTGCAATCCGATAGTGTAAATAAAAATATTAAAAATGATAAAAAACCAACAGATTATAATATTTTTGTAAAGTTTCGTCTAAATGAACTTAAAGATGTTAGTAAAAATAAGAAAGGAAATTTTGAAAATGTAAAAATTGAATGGAGAGAATTAAAGAAAAATAAGAGCCAATTAAAAGTCGTTATAGATAACGCAAAAATATGGTTAAATGCAAATAATATAAAAAATTGATTATTTATATTTAAATAATTAACAATAATATAAAGTATATGAATATTATTACATTAACCAAAAATAATAATATTGTACTTATTGATTGTAGTTATTATGTTTTTCATAGATATTTTGCTACTATGAGATGGTATAAATTTCAAAAGAATTTTCCAGAAATTATCATAGATAAAATTACTGAAAATGAACTATTTATTAATGCCTTTTATAAACATATTAATAATGATATGAAAAAAATATGCAAACAATGGAAAACAACTATAAATAATATAATTCTATGTAATGATTGTTTGCGTTGTGATATATGGAGGAATGATATATATGATAAATATAAGGCAACAAGAAGTCAAAAACCTACTTTTAATAAAAATATTTTTAGTATATTTAATGAATATGTTAATAAAAAACTGGAAATGAAAAATATATATTCAGATAGATTGGAAGGAGACGATATTGTTTATCTTACGCATAAATATCTAAAACCCAAGATTACTTCTAAGATTATTATTATTACAAATGATAATGATTTTCTTCAATTGATAGATAGGAATGTCTTGGTATTTAATATGCAATTAAAGGAACTTAAAAATAGAGGATATCGCGACGCAATTGTAGATTTAAATTTTAAAGCAATTTATGGAGACAAAAGTGATAACATACCAAAAATAGGTCCTTGTATTACTAAAGAGAAGGCTATAGCATTGGCGCAACTTTCTAAAACTGAATTAAACAGTTATTTAATAGATAACAACTTAATGGATAATTATGAGTTTAATATGAATCTCATATCATTTGAAAATATACCTCAGAAATATATTGATATCTATAATATTAATAATAAGATCATTTTAGAATAATCTTATTTATTCTAACTAATTTTCATGTGTTTTATATATGCCATTATATTTTTTATTTTTACTTATTATATCTTAAGTATATTATTATAGTAAATAGTAAAATTGAGTACATAACTCTTTATTTTCTAATATTTCAAAAGTTTTTTAGAAATCTCTAAATAAATAAAGTTATGTACTCAAATTATAATATTCATTTTATAAATACTTTGATATAATTAGAATATCTTAATAGGTTGTCTTATATAATCTAAAACAAAAATTATAATATTTAATATTATAATAATGATAGTGTACAAGTTAGTGAAAGATTTAAACGATGATGAAATATTTAGATGTATAAGATTAATAAATTCTAATTTCAAGAAAAATAGATTTAATACATATAGTAGCGTGATATATTATGTTATAGGGAGTGATATCATAGGTTTTATAGGAATAAGTGATAATTATTTGAATCAAGTATGTGTAAATATTAATTATAGGAATAGAGGAATAGCCTCTCAATTATTACAAAAATCTAAAGAAATTTTACAAGAATCTATATATTTATTCATAGATAAACATAAATCTAATACTGATTATTTAGTTAACTTTTATATTAAAAACGGTTTTTTAATAGATTTAGAAAATGACCTCGAATATAAAATGATATATAAAAATTGATTAATAATATATTATATAAAATATACCAATGGATAGAATTGAAGAAGAGAAAGATATTGACGTGTATATCGACGGCTCTTGTATTAATAATGGAAAGATGAATGCTAAGGCTGGTTATGGCGTATTCTTCGCGCATGATGATGTACGTAACGAATCTAATGTAGTTGAGGGAAAACAAACTAATAATACAGGCGAATTGACTGCTATGATAAGAGCTCTTGAAATATTGAAAAAAGAAATCGAAGATAAGCGAATTATCAATATTTATACGGATTCAGAATATGTTATGAAATGTTCTGGTTCTTATGGTGAAAAATTGGCAAAAAATAACTGGAAAACAAAAGAGGATAAAATACCACCTAATTTAAAACTATTACAAAAAATATACGACCTATACCACGGTAATAAAAAACATATAAATATACATCATATCAAGGCACACACTAATCTACGGGATAAACATTCAATTGGTAATAGTCATGCTGATAGATTGGCAAATATTGCGGTTAACCCTAATTACAAAGAACAAGACGAAGATGTTGAAATTGATAGATTTAAAAATTTGTCTGTAGCCGCAAGTTCTGCTAAAAACTTCATCAATGTCTCTTATACATATAAAGATGCTGTTAAAAAACTAGGGTGTAAATGGGATATGAATAAGAAAAAATGGTATTACGAAGACAATATTAGCGAGGAAAACATTAAATCCATCAAGGATATTGAAAACCTCAGTTTATCCACAGAAAAAGAAAAGCCTGTTCGGAGCAATACGGGCGATTCTGGAGTTGGGACAGGAGTATTTGGAGAATCTGAAAAAAGTAATAGGGTATATATTAAGGTATCTTTTAAAAACAAGGATGCCGTTAAAAAGCATGGGTGTAAATGGGACCCAGAGAAAAAATCATGGTATTATTTCGCGGATACTGATAAAAATAAAATAGATGAAATTATGATGCTTATCTAAAATGAAATGATTATACTAGACATCTAAGGAGGAAACATTGAAATAATATATTTTATATAGTCAATATTAATTAATGGTAGAATAGGACTACATTCCCATAAATGTGTTTTAAGAAATGTTTGAATATTATAATTAACAGGATACATATGAAAGAGTCCAGAATAAATGTCGGTCATATATTTTTTATATTTGTGATTAACCAGATGAATGCTATCTTTAGGGAGAACAATTAGCAACTGGATATTAGGGTCTAAAAAGTTATTGTTCGCATTAATTACAGGGGCATCATGAGCAATTGAATGATTACTGATATCTTTCAAAGTTGGTGGATAATTATAGGGATAATACCAATCACAATCAATACCATATCCTTTATAATATTGATATACCCAATATATCCCCTTGATATAATTAAAACACGAATTATATATTACTGACGAATCAATAGTAATATTATTTTCAAATATCATATTATAATAACTTTTATGCCAACGTGTATTATCATTGTATATATTATAACATAATTTGTCTTTATTTTTTAGAGCGTAATTATCGCTTGGAAGACTTGAATTATTAAATATTTTTTTATTGATATATTTTTCGCAAATTATAAATATATCCTTATCCTCTGTTAAAGATAATTGCTTAAAGATATATTTTAGACATTCGTAATTAATAGTATTATCGCTAACAAGTAGTCCATATTCTTCTGTTGCTTTTCTTGCTATAGATATAATTTTATCAACACCATCTATCTTAATATCTACTGTAAGTAAATGCGGAACAAAATCATTACCGAGAATTGAACATAGAGTACAATAAGATTCGATAATATCATTATCAACATATAGTTTTATATTAAGATTCCATAAAAACACAAGTTCTTTTAAAATAGCAGTTCGTAAATTATTAATATTCAAATAATTATATACTATTTCATTCGTTGTTTTATCAATAGTTTCGCGCATCAAATGAATGTTTTTAATATGAGACATCAGCGATAATATAATTAAATCAGCATCAAGTCCATTAATGATAATAGTATCTGTTTTATCGCACACCAATATTTTAATTTTTTTGAATATCTTATGTTCTCCTTCACCAGATTCATTACTGCCGCTATATATAATTTCTATGTTGTGTGTCGAATATCTAATTTTATTATCCATAAAAACATTTAATTTTTTCATAAAAGATGTTCCAGGTGTTATAGCATTTGTATCCCAAATAGGTTTATCCATATGATCCTTATCCAAATTATTTTTATAAATATTCAGATATCGGCGTTTTCTTTGTTGAATAATTTTAGCAGTTGGCGCTACTCCGTCAGCACATATGACATATTTTTTTGCCTTGTAAATATCAATATAATCTTCGACTTTTTTCCAAATACCTTCTAAAATTAATTCATCAATTTCTTCTTCTTTTAAAGATTCTGTTGTTTTATCTTTAAGAATCTTTTGGGCAACTGTATGAATAATACCGTTAAAATCGATACAATAAATATCTGTTTTAAGAGGTTTATTATTATCTAAAATATTTTGATATTTTTTTGTCAACGAATAAAAATAATAAGGAATACCCATTATAATTTACTATGTATATATACATTTATATCATTATCATTTTTTATTTTTTCTTTATATGATTATAGAATATACAAACAAAATAATGGGAAGTCGTACTATAAATATTAATGATATATTTTTCGGTTCGGAACAATCAAAATATGCTGGTATAGCGTTATTTATGACAATTATAATATTATGTATGATAGTATTATTTAGTAACAGTAGAATACCTATAGGTGATAGATTTGTATTTGTATTATTTATATTAATAATATCAATCCCTTCAATATTAATGTCGCTATTTGAATTGACTTGTATAGTTACAGGAGGCAATATGAATACTAGATGGTGGTGTTGGTTATTAGCATGGGTATTGTCTGTTATCATTATAGTATATTGTGTAATGATAATAATATCTATGTTAATTTCAATGTCTGAATATGATATGGCAAATGATAGATTAGATTATTCTATTGAAAAAAATAAAATGAATAAAGATGATGCTGACATGTACGCAAAACAATTAATCAGTGAAGATAAAAAATTACAAGAGTCAAATAAAAATAATCAAAAACCTATTGTTTATCAAACACCTTTATCTAACAATACTCATCATCCTACTCCTCCTACTCCCAATCCAACTCCTAATCCTACTCATCATCATGTTCAACCATCAGTTAATACTTCATCATTAAATGGAATTCAATCGCAACCTCCTCATTATCAAGAACCTAAAGTAACTGATTTGAATAATATGCCTTATCCTAAAATATCTTCTGATATAGGTGGTAATGATGATATATACATGAATTATTCTAGTTTAAATGACAATACTATGTCGTCCACTATGACTCCGCATCAAAATAAACATGTCCCTCAAAAGCCATTAGTAAGTAATATGTCATCAAGTGATAATACGCATTCATTTAATGGTTATGATAATAATGATAATTATTCTTCTTATTAGAACAAATTTTTTTTTACAAATATAATAAATACATTTAAGAAATGTTTAATATTATATATTAATGTTGTTAATTATATATTAATGAAGAAAAAATACGATGATAATAATAAGAAGAATAATTATTTTCGCCCACAATGTTGTCGAAATTGTGGATTAAATGGACATTTATATAAAGATTGCCCACATCCTATAATGAGTTTTGGGATAATTTGTTATAAGATAATTAATAATGAAATAAAATATATTATGATACAGCGAAAAGATAGTTTATCTTTTATGGAATTTGTAAGAGGTAAATATAATATAGAAGATGATAAATATATAATAAAATTAATTGAATATATGACAGATTCTGAGAAGAAACTATTGCTTACAAATAGTTTTGAGCATATATGGAATTATACATGGTGTCAAATAAATCAGGGAACATTCAAACATACAAAGGAATATATAGAGTCAAAAAATAAGTTTGATATAATAATTACTGATAGTAATATTAAAAATATATTATCTGTGAAAAATTGTAATAACAATAATGAATCAGAACAAGAATGGGGATTTCCTAAGGGAAGAAAGAAATTAAAAGAGGCAGATATTGATTGTGCTGTAAGAGAATTTTGTGAGGAAACACAATTAAATAAGGATGATATAGAAATAGATAAAAATATAATCCCTTTTCAAGAAATATTCTTTGGAACAAATAATATATTATATAAACATGTATATTATATTGCAAAAATAATTAATGATAATGCGGAAATACAATTAGATAATACGTGTATTGAACAGATAAGAGAGATAAGATCATTGAAATGGTTTAGTAATGAAGAGGTATTAAATCATATTAAAAATCATAATACCGAAAGAATAAAGATATTTAAAAAGGCTCACAGCATAATAAATAATAAATCTTTAATGTAAATAGATAATGATTAAAATTAAAAGTTGTCCTGAAGGTAAAATTTTAAATCCAAAGACGGGTCGTTGTATAAAAGAATGCCCTGAAGGTAAAGAAATTGATCCTAAAACAGGAAAATGTGTTAAAAAATGTAAAGAAGATCAAATAAGAAATTTAGAAACAGGAAGATGTAATAAAATTAAACCACCTAAACCATCTAAACCATCTAAACCATCTAAACCACCTAAACCACCCAAATCTATTAAACTTCAAAAACCTACTAAATTGATTAAACAATCGCCTCATAAATCTCAATCGCCTCATAAATCTCAATCGCCTCATAAATCTCAATCGCCTCATAAATCTCAATCGCCTCATAAATCTCAATCGCCTCATAAATCTCAAT
>Ga0102829_1000254_pt1 | contig 17143 bp, 35 predicted proteins | sample ColrivemetaGS575_FD_84510 | JGI IMG/M metagenome (GOLD analysis project Ga0102829, IMG submission 84510) | Estuarine microbial communities from the Columbia River estuary - Freshwater metaG S.575 | ecosystem: Environmental > Aquatic > Marine > Intertidal zone > Estuary | place: USA: Columbia... | reverse complement strand
TCTTGGATAGGAGTTGTTTTTGCGTTTTTCTTTGCCATTATGATATATACTTATACAACAGAAAGGACGTAGTGTCAATAAATGACTAAAAAAATCAAAAGCTTACAGCAAATGATAGTAGACCGACGTCGTAAATTGTTGCGAGCGTGCCTCCGTCATGATGAAAATAAAATGATTAAGCACCAGCACAAATTACTGCGCTTGTACTTAAAACAAAATAGTTAAACATCGCCCTCTGCGCGATTTTCCGCCCGTTCAACACTGAAGGAACCCTCAGGGTAACGTGCTTCTAGCTTGGCTACGTTTTCTTTAATCACAGTATTTGGATCAAGCTTCATAGCCTGGCAACACATCATCCAATAAAAGATGATATCGCCTAGTTCTTTTTGCATGTGTGTACGAAGTTCTGGTGTGAGCTCTTTGCCATGCCAGTTTAGCTTCTTTACAATCTCTGCAAACTCACCGCTTTCGCCAGCAAGTCCTGTGCTACCTGTTAGTAGCAGCGCAGGGTTAATTCCTGTGTTCTCTAGTTCGTGCAAACGCTTAACAAACAAGTCGAGGTTTGTACTTACTTCGCTTGTTACACCTGCTACGAATTTGTTGTATAATGCTAGATCTGCTGTCATATTATTCGCTGCTCTCGATAAATTCAACGTTAACACCATCTGCATGGCGGTTGTTTACAAAAATGATACGATCAAAATTCAAGGAACCTTTGTTTTCTTCCATAAAGGTTGTCTTATCTTTTCTAGTTTGGTAATTTACTATTAGTGTTGTCATATTAGTTCTCCTAAGGTTATAATTCAGTATACACTATAACCTATTGAAAAGCAACAACTATTTTAAAATCTTACACTCTCGCCACATCCACACCCTGCTGTTGCAAGCGGGTTGATCACTTCAATGTGACTTCCTGTAATGTCAGTAATATAATCAACTGATGATCCAATTAGCATCATCAAGCTTGCGCCGTCTACGGCGAACGTAAATGCGTCGTAGTCAGTAATGTCGTCGTCTGGATAAAGATCGTTTCGGTCGTCAAGGATTTTCCAGGAATACTGGAAACCAGCGCATCCGCCGCCTTCGACTCCAAACTTTACGACCTTATCTTTTGCAATTTTGGCAAAATGCTCTACTGCATCTGCGCTCATATTCACTGCCTGCTTAGTAGGCAATACAAAGTTGGTCATTCGTTCTCCTAAATCTCTAATTGTTGTATGCAAAGAAACTCTGTAATCAATAATTTCTTTTCAGTTCTAAAGTTGAGATCAATTCCAAAACGCTCTACACATAACTCGCATATCGCTTGTTTTGTCATGTTGTTTAAGCTTTGTCTAGTTTCAATTGGTTCTTGTGGCCCTGCTGCGCGTGGCTTAACAATTAATTCTGCTGTAACATTTTCTTGTTTAATGTCATAACTATCTAATGCCTTTGCTCCGCCTCCCACAGTAATCACCCTATCACCAATAACCATAAAAGCTTGTTCAAGTTTGTCAAGTATCACTAGTCCTACCCCGTTAAAATAGACCCAGTTCCAATTTTCCTTCGTCGGATATTTTGTCAGGGCCCCACTCCGGTTGGAATGTTACGTTAACCTCAACGTCCGTCGCTCCTGCATTGTAAGATGCAGCTTCAATATCGCTGATAATCTCGTCGCCGGCAGGGCAAAACGGACTAGTCAAAGTCATAAGAACGTTCACCTTGCCTTCTTCTGAAACGACAATATCATATATTAATCCAAGATCATATATGTTGACGCTTACTTCGGGATCGTAAACTTCCTTGTAACTATTTATCAGATCATCGCGTGTTAGCATGGTCTTGTCGCCCTTAATTGCTGTAATGCATTTTAACCATCGTAAAATGCTCTTCTTCTTTTAATCGTAACGTAATTTTCTGGTTAATGTATATTGGGTGCGGACTAAGAACATACGCAGGCGGGTCAGAAATATCATGCAATATAAAATCAGTGTCGTACACTAATCCAATTTCTTGCTTTATCTTGTCAATAATATGTTCTCTGATTTTAGATATAGAGTCTCCCATTGCTCGAAGACCCATAATAGCCACACGGTCATATCCCGTTTCGCTATTTTCTCTCCATGTCATTTCCAATGTAAGGTGTACGTTATCTATCATTTATTACTTCAATCTAACAGCATCTTGAACATGATTTCATATTCAGCCGCTTTTTTTCTAAACGATACTTTGTATGCTTTTATGCTTGGAGACCATCTACCTGTGTGTCGCATAATATGAATAGATTCATGCGGCCAATTTGGCGCAACAGACTTCATTCGTTTTTTAATATACGCTCTCCCGGTCATACCTATATACTCGTCTTGAGCTAAGTCAATCCAATATATTCCGAATTTAGCGTTATGTGACAACAGTTTCATTACTTATCCATGTGCCAATTTGAACATCGTGTACATTTCTTCATCCCTGAAATTAATGCCCACGATGTAATTTACATAAATGTCAATCTCTCTTTGGTCAGTGTCGCGGCCAAAAAATTTATTCATGTAACATCGTGTATACTCTATAGAGAGTGTCACAGTTCTGTACTCATAAGGCGGCTCAGCCCAATATCTCATATTAATATATTTACAAGGCTGAATTTCTAATTCCACTACTCAAACAAGTCCTCATCCCATTCGCGGTGACCTTCACGATATGCCATATTGCTCTGTGTTTCGCGCACTTCAACTTTAAAGCACCACAAACGTTTTGCTTCACTGTCGCCCCACATGTCTGGAATGTAAACACCGTTTACGTATTTGTACAGCTGATCAGCAAGACCTTCGCAGCCTAGCTTAGGCAGAATGGTTAGCTTTGCTAGTTTACGCTTTTCCATCTCTTTGTAAAACTCTAGTTCGGGATCGTCTTCAGCAACTAATGTTGTGTGATCAAACTGATCCTTTAGTACAGCTTTTAACTCTTTCAAGCCGCCGTAGTCAGCAACCCAATTGCGAGCGTCTAGCTCGTTTGTTCCAAAGTAAAACTTCATGCTAAATGCATAGCCGTGGTTCATGTTGCAGTGCGAGTCTGCTTTCCACTGTCTGTAAGCACACGGAAACTCGTCAATGTATTCTTTTGTAGAAACGTATTTGTATGTGATTGGTTGGTTCATACCGTTGTCTCCTCTTTACGAGTTACTTCAACTGCTGATGCATAACGCAACACCCGTGACACTGAGAATCGCGCAGGGCGGCTTTTATCCGGCATATAGTTTGAACTTGTAGGATAGTCTTCAATATACCGCAATATGTAATCATATATGTAGCACTCACTTAGGTCATAGTTAAGAATACTGTCATCATCTTCTAGTGCCCGTGTTACACATTCCATGACGTTTCCGTCATCGTCCAGAATAACTGGCATAAGAGCATAGCCCTTAACTTCCAACTTACGGGGTAATGGCAATTGTACACTACCTACCGCATTAAACTGCCTATGTGCTTGCCAGACATCTTTATCTGTTGTGATTGTTTGGTTCATTTCTTTCTCCTTGGTAATGAATTCAAACGATATATTACCAATGCATCTTCGTAACGCAAGTCTCTAGTAAGTGATGTAATTTGAATCATTTGTCTCATTATGCGCGGAGTCTTTATAGTGGGGCGAGCGAGTCCACTGTAGTTATTTATAGTTTGACAGTCTTCTCAACTATCAATTTTGGTGTACGTCTAGGCATGCCACGAGGTCCCAGTACGTTTGCATCATAACCTCGGTTGTGCAACTCGATGATTGCTTCTTCAGCAATCATCTTCAACTCTTGATCAGTCTTTGTCATTGTTTTCCATCTCTTGTAAAGCTAATCCAACTCTGACCTGGCGGCGGATCAAATTTTCAATGTCTTTTGCGGACAATTCTTTTAATTCGCGCATTTCGTCTGTCAAGTCGCCACGTTCTTCTAAAATGATTCGTGTAAACAGATCAGTGCCATATGCTTTGGCAAGTGTTTGTGCTTGCTCAAATGCCATATCAGATCTTTTTTGTTCGTCCATATTATCGTATCCCTTTATTAACTTGGTCTCGTACATGGGTCTCATGTAGAAACCAAATTCCAAATGCAATAACTATAAGCCAGATGCCGCCTGCTGCAAAACCTGTAAATGAAGTTACTAATCCAGAACTGCCTAGGTCAGCAGTAACAAAAATAGCAATCCAGTCCCATACAGTGAACGGTTTATCAGGCGCGTTTTGTGAGGATTTCATCTGCAAGACCCCAATCAATTGCTTCTTGAGCGCCAAAGAAAGTATCGTGCTTCATAGTTTCAGCAACTTCCTTGAGCTTCTTTTTTGCGCTGTTATGTTGTGTGTACAGCTCTGTAAGCCTATCATTCAGGCGGTGGCTTTCTTCCAGGTGACGGCGGCTGTCTTCAAATTCCAAGTCTTGGATATGAACACTACCATTTGTACCGCGTGTTCCACTGCTTACGCGGTGAATCATTGTGCGTGATTCTGGCAGTACATAGCGCTTACCTGGTGCGCCAGCCATTGCTAGGAAGCTACCCATGCTCGCTGCCTGTCCTGTAACCACTGTGGATACGTCAGGTTTGATATACTGCATAGTGTTGTAGATGCTGAGACCTGCTGTTACACTGCCGCCTGGACTGTTGATGTACATCGTAATGTCACGAGTGTTGTCCTCTGATTCCAAATAGATCAGCTGGCTGCAAATCAAGTTTGCCATAAAATCCTCTACGGGACCATTTAGCATAATAATCCGCTCTTTAAGTAGGCGGCTGTAAATGTCGTATGCACGTTCACCTTGTGATGTGCGTTCTACTACCATGGGTACTAGTGTCATATTGTTATTCCTTCATCAAGATTTTTAAGTGTTTCAGTTATTGATCCTACTGTTTTTCCAGTCTGTTCAAACATGAGCTTGACCATAACGATATCTTCGCCGTGATCGAAATACACGGATATATAGGTGTATGATTGGAATACTATACCTATTTCAGTTATTACATACCTGTCGCTGGGTATACTTATATCGTCGAGCAACTTTTCCAATCTTGCACATGTATACTGTATAGGTTCAGTTGATGAGGGTCTATCTACGCTATAACCACACGACCCAGAAAGAAAAAAGTCAATATAATGGTTGTTCGCTACTTCGCCCTGGTATATGCCAACACTCACTTAGTCATTCCAAAGTGTTTGAATGTTTTGCGCAGTGCATCAACTTGTGCTTTACAATCTTCAAGTGCGTTGTGTGCAGCAAAGTTGTTGTCTTTGCGCGGGTCACGTGGCATACGATTGATCATTGTGCGTGAATCTTCAATTTGCCAGAACACCCAAGGTATTGGCTCGCCAAATTGGCGGCACATATTCTCTAGTATGTTAATGTCAAAACTACCTTGGCTCCAAATACGATCGCACCCAACAGTCCATTTTTTTAATGCTTTTAGAATTGTGCGACAGTCTGTCCTGTCGTCACTGAATGCTTCCTCTTGGATTGCTGCTGGCTGCTTAGCCCACCACTCTAATGTGCTATTGCTTTGTGTCCTGCCAAGCTTGTCCTGCTCGTCAATATCAAATCTGTAATATAAGTCTTGGTGTGTATCAGTAAAGTTGAACGGATCAAACTTTACGCCACCAATTGTTAGGACTTGTGCTGCTGGACAGGTATCCAGAGTCTCCAAGTCAATCATTGCCCATGTTGTCATTTATTTTTCCTTTATACTACAATACACTATACCTATGCAGGTGTCAACATAAATGTTACAATAGAGGCCATTGGCGATCAACTGTTTCTGCAACCCAAGTTGGCCATGTTAACTTAATCATTGTTCTTGCTTCTTCGCTAGGTATATCCATCGCCGCTTGGTTGATTTGGAATGATGTCACTTCATAATCAATATTATGTGACTCTAACCACACCGTAATTTCACGAACGCAGATCCATCCCTTGTGATTGTCGTTACAATCATAATTCCAATATACGCGCTTCGGCAGCTCAGGAATATGGTCTGTTAGTACGTAAATATTAGGATTCATCGTCATAATCAAAATCACCTGACAGTTTAGCCATAATAAAAATTTCTTCACTTGTAAACATAACTGTAACATATCTACGGGTGTAAGACATTGATTCTTCACCTATAGGACCAACCCAGTTCCATTCTGGAATATTGTAATGTACACCAAGCTCATAACCACGATCTTCCATGAGCGCTTCAATATCTGCAATTGCGCTAATACGGCTGCCTGGCGGAAATATAAAATACACTGCAAGACTGCCATGCCTTGTGCGATACTCGCCTTGCTTGTCGCGCAGTTCAGTTTTGTCAAGATTAATGTTTCCGGGTTTTGGGCGGTATCGCCTACCGCCAGACATTACGATTTTATTATAGTTAGCCATGCATTAATTTTACCATTACAAATTCTTCATCGTCATTAAAGTTGATACGATATTTTGTTTTGTCAGGATCCAATTCCAACGTGAGATTTTGTGAATCAATACCCCAATTTGCCTTCAATTCATTATGAATTAATTTAACGAAATCTTGTTCCTGCTTAGGTGAAAATTCGTGATATTTACCACTCATTGCACCGCAGTTAACATACATGTTTGCCCCATCAATCCAAATTTCAGGCTTGTACCTGGCTGGTATCTTGTCATACATTCCACTTGCGTAGCGAGTTGTTCTTGGCAAAAAGTTATTCATGTACTGCTAACTTCATCATTACAAAGTCCTCCGGATTTTTAAACCAAATGGCGACAGGAGTTTGTGAGGGCGTACCTTCCCAGTACCTACCTGCATTGTTTATAGTATAGTGCTCCATGTAAGTATAATTGTGTTTATACATAAAGTCAATGACTGTTTCTCTTATTTCATCTTGTCCATCGCACCAATCAAAAATTGCAATGATTGCACCCTCATCTTCATCTATAAACTCAAGATTTAATATCTTACAAGGCATCCAAATCCTCTGCATACTGTGCCTGTGGCGTGGTTGTTTTCCAGTATTTCAATTTGGTCTCTGCGTCTTTGATCTCTTGCTTTAGTGCTACTACTTGCTCTTTTGTCAAGTTCAAGATGTTGACAGATAGCAAACGGCTGATGTCAGTGTCAAGTGCGGCTGTCACCTTGAGTGTAACGTCCGTTACTTGCTTGCGGGTCTGGTTCTTGAATTTAATTTTGTCGTTCAACACAGCCTCGATAAATTCAATCTTTACACGCAACCAACGCAACAGTTCGTCATGTTCTTTAATTGCAAGATCAATTCGCTCTTGCAAAACACCAAGGCGGAAGTCAACAAAGTCACGGATAAGATCGCCTGGGCCAGTATACTCGCGCAGTACGTTGCCTGGGCCAATTACGTTGAGGTTTTCGGAATGTGGTTTTGCTAGCTTAAACTTTTGGATAATTTCTTTATCCTTCCAGTTAGCAGAAGTCTGTTGCTTGAGAATGACTTCAAAGCGGAAGCCTCTGCTATCTGTCTGGTCTTCATAGCTAACAATTAAGCTGTCATCTTCCAAGTCATCCAATACTTTGATATATGTCTCTCGGTCAAACCCGTACGGGATTTCTTCAATTAGCAACTTAGTTTTGCCAACCTTACGGAATATGCCCTTACAGACGTAACGATCGCTTACAGCATCATATACCGTAGTACCGTTAAAGTCTGGGAATGTTACATTGAGCTCACGGCGTGGCGATTTGCCAGACAATAGGGTGCGAATATATGCTACCACGTCTGCTTCAGCACGTGGTAGAATGTTTGTCGCAAAGCCTGTCGCAATGCCTGATGCACCATTAAGCAACACAAGCGGCAACACTGGCAAGTAGAATGCAGGTGGCTCATGTTCTGGGTCATCATGCTCAGGGCTCAGATCCAAGTCTTTGATGTATTTGTCGAAGTTTGGGCTCACCTTAGTATAAACATAACGGGCAGCACCAGCTTCTTGCACTTGACGTGTACCAAAGCTACCACGTCCTTCAACAAGACAAATGTTATTGCGCCATGTCGCTGCCATAAGTTGCCCAGCGCCTGCTGCACTAACCTCGCCGTGGTTGTAACCATAGTCTGACACAACACCAGATACAGCGCTGACTTTCTTAAAATCTCGTCTGCTGTTTTTCAAACTGGAATAAAGGTAGAAGCGCTGTACTGGCTTCATACCGTCAATCATATTTGGAATTGCCCTTGAGGCAACAGTGTATTTCGCGAAGTCTAGCATTTCGTTTTTTGCGACTTCACTTAGTTTATAAGGGGTATTTGTCATTCTTGCTCTTTTTGTTTACGGCTCTCTTTGAGTCGTCTCATTTTGTATTCATATCTGTTGCTCTTTACACGCGGTCGCGCAGTTGAGCAACCAGTGCTTCAATTTCATCCAGTGTCTCATTTGACATTGCCATCCGACCGTTGCCGCAGCGGACGCTTGCAACCAAGTTGGCAATTGCGTTCGACTTTTCATTAACAACACGCTCGTTTTCGGCGCGCTCAAGGATTTCAGTTAGGCGGGCGGCACCAATTAGGCTGGGACCATAGTTAGCTTTGTAGCTATCACCATACTTGTCAAACCGCAGTTCGCGTCCGTCAGTAGCAGTTAAAAAGATATGGCCAAAACCATTAATTTTTGTAATAGTACCAAAGCCATTTGCTGCAACGCCGTAACGGGTGAAACGGGCATAACCAACTGTGTCACCTACTTTAATTGTATCTAACATGTGTATCTCCTTTGCTTACTACTTGACTATAAAGTAATACGCATTGGTTGTCAACCCGAAATATAATTATTTCCGGGTCTATACCAAGTTTTTTGGTTGTGCAAATCACCCAGTAACCTGTTGATGTCATGCTGTTCTGCAGTGTCTTGACTTGCTGCTAGCATTGCCCGCAATGCAGTTTCTATCAGTTCAAGGTCAGACAGTCCTAGCGTAAACTCTGTGTTGTATTTTACCATACTAACCTCTGTTGTAATTGAAATAATCAGTTCCGCGCGGTGCAACTGCTAGCTTTTCCCAATACTCATCAGGTTGCTTTTGGGCAGTTTTAAGGATAGCATCGTACTTGGTGATTTTATCTTCCACCAAGTACTCATATCGTTCCAGTGTTAATTTTTTGATCGCTTCTGCTTCAGGACTCATTTAATCATCTCCGGGGTCTCGTCTTTCAACCACTGCTTACGCGGTTCGGAATCTTTTCCAAACATTACTGTGAACCATTTTTCATCATCAATCTCGATGACGTCAAAGCGCGGCTGGTTGATAATGACATCGTATTCAGCTTCTTCAAGAGATGCAAGTCCCTTGATGTAACGGTGATGCCAGCCTGTATTATTTTTCTTAAACTCACGAGCGTCAGAATAGCTGTAAAACCATTCTACATCTTTGCCCTTTGTTGAAATCATAATGGGTGTACGTGTAATTGCAATGCGGCCTTCTGTGAACAGGCGCGGCCAAAACTTGTAGAAGAATGAGATCAATAGGCCGCTAATGTGATTGCCGTCGTGGTCAGCATCAGCTAGTGTTGCAACCTTTTCGTAATCCATATTGTCAACGCTGTTAGGGTCATTAATGTCGAGTCCTAACACTGCAATTAGCTCACTTAGTTCTTTGTTCTTAAGAACGTCTGCTGGCTTCTTATCAAATGTGTTCATAACAACACCACGTAGCGGCAATCCACCAACAACTTTTGGATCGCGCACTTTAAGCAAGAAACCCATAGCACTATCGCCCTCACACAAGAATAACGTGCTCTGTCGTGTACTTGCTGCAACGTGCTTTTGTACCTTTACACGCTTGAGCTTCTTCTGGGCGAGTGTAGCTGCTCGTTTGTCCGCTGCCATCTTTTTAGCAACTTGTGCCTCAACAATAGGCTCAATAATGTCATCACAAGCCATAAGCTTTTTAGCGGCTTGCTCAAACGTCAAAGGATCGCTTGCTTCATAGTGCTTGCGCACTTCACTCTGGCTGCTCGTAAGCCGCTCTTTAGTCTGTGCATCATACTGTGGGTTTACAAAGTTACGGGCAAAGAGAACGAAGGTCAAGCCGCTTTTAATAGTGCTACGGTTGACTTCAACCTTGTACTTGCGCTTGATCATTTTGATCATTTCTTCAGTAACGCCGTTAATCACATAGTCATTATAAGCACCACCTAGGCGCGTGTTGACGCCGTTAATGTATCCATTTTGGCGGAAGCCGTCCTTACTATGAGTAATAATAAACACAACATCATCACGTGACATTGTCACACTGCTACCATCTTCGCCAGCGTATAGCTTGCTGTACTGTGTAACATTGCGGGCTTTGACCAGCTTGCCGTTCAGCTTAAATTTGATCTCTGGGAAAGCAATCTGTAGGCTATTGAGACGATCATGGATAAGGTCATAATGGTCCCCTTCATCTAGATTTGCGACTCCTAGCAAGCTAAAGTCTGGGTTAAATTTCACCTCAGTGCCACTGCCAGTTGCAGCTTTATCCTCAGACACCATAATGGCTTCAGCGCCGTTGCTACATGATACTGTGATCTTCTTTTTATCACGCCATGTACTGCCTACAAATTGCTTGCTCATAAAGTTCACACAAGCAGAACCTACACCGTTTGCACCAATTGTGACGCGGTCGTCATCAAAGCTTGTACCAGCGCGGACGCGGGTCCATGCAGCAACAGGGCGCACCATCTTCTCGCCTGTTTCAGTGTCTGTAATTTCGTCTTGAGGAATGCCACGTCCGTTATCAGTTACCGTTACATTGGTTTTCTGTACGTTGACTGTAATTTCGTTTGCGTATTTGAATTGTGTACGAATTGCTTCGTCAATACAGTTGTCAAGGATCTCGTCGACCATCTTGAGCAGTGCAGGGACATAACTTACCATCCTCCATTCGCCCAACACAAACCGTGGTTGTAATTCATTAGCAGTGCTGCCAAGATACATACCCGTGCGTTTTCGTACGTGCTCACGGGCACTCATAATCTGGAATTCTTCTTTACTCATAATAATCCTTGTGTCCTGTATGTATCTATACTACGCTTATACAGTAATGCGTCTTGGATGTCAATAGCCAGGTTCACTATAATTGCGTGATTTTTTATATAATGCAAACCCTGCTAGTCCCATTGTTGGGCAAATCATAATTTGATCAGGCAATCCAACGTCATCTTTTTCACCTAGCTCGCCTGTAATGAAGTAGGCGCCTGTGTCTTCTGCACGTTCGTGAATGATAGCAGTCTTGACTTTATTGAGTATTGTTGCAATCTGTAAGCAATCCTCATGTGTTGCTAATTTAAGATCAGCGCCCATCGCTTGAGCAAGCTGTGCATATCTGCGCTTTAATTCGTCGTGGCTTAATTCTTCCATATTATCCTCTTATTCTGTTGGTGGTACTATTTCTTCATCGCGGTCCTGTTCAGCCGCCTCAACTAGGTCATGTAACCGATATTCATCAGGCACAGTTTCATCCATACTGATTACACCATCAATACGATACCATTTTCCTTGCACTTCAATAGCGCATACATCAGGATCAAAACATACAATCTGCGGCTCACCATTAACAACTTGGTTTGTTATATCTCTGACATTTTTTACTTCAAGTGCAACGAAGATTGAAATCGCTGTTGGAATGACTAACAGCGCTAGCATAAATGCCTTAAAGATCGCCTGTGTTGTTAATGATTGTTCAGTCATTGTCCAAATTCTGACACAGCTTCAGCGCAACTTCAAGTTGGCCCAGTGCATCCTTTACTAAAGGATATTTATCCGCCATCGCGCTAAGCCCGTCTTGTTTGTTTATTAGTTCAATCATACGATCAATTGCATTTTCAGTTTCATATGGCATCATTAACGTCGTCTGATTGATTGGTTGCCAAGAGCCACCATCGTACACAACCATTCCCTGCTGGTTACTGTCCCAGTATACCTGGCCTGTTTGTGCATCATTTGGTGGTGTACATCCAGAAATGTACGTACTACCAGTCGTGATAATGTGCCCGCTACCGCTTTTAACACTCATAGGTTCACCATCATTGCTTCGAGTTCCTTAAGGCAAACGAACTTCGTACCGTTTGCATGATATGTGTGGCTTGTATGCCAGTGACCAAATACCCAGAGCTCAGGCTGGTGGATGGCAAACATGCTGCCTAATGCTTCACGTGTACGGCTTGGAAACTCTTTGCGATACCACGGAAACATATAAGGAATAACATCTTCAGGTCCATCATGTGTCAACACAATACGAGGCTTGCGTTCCTCATAAAGGTCAATTGCTTCGTGCAGTTGGTCGTAGCTAAGTTCTTCGTCTTCCCACCAATCAACACCTGCTGTGCGCCATGCGCGATCAATGCTGTTACCACCAGCAATCACCATGAGACCAGTATCAGGTTCCCAATGGGTGTCATCCAGGCAATACTCGTGTGCTGCACAAGCTGCTGGATTGTCGTGATTGCCACGAAAATAACGATGCTCGCCACACAAGTCCTCCATGTCGCCTTCTAATTTAGCGACACGGTCAGGATGATGTATTTGGCCAGCAAAACCCCAGCCAAAGTCACCAATCTGAATACTACGCTCAGGCTGGTATACTTCTAGCACTTTTGAATAAGCATCCCACTTACCGTGTACGTCGCCTATTATTAGCAATTGGGTCATAATTTAAATTTCTCTTTCTTATCTCATCATTTTCTTCTATGATCATATGCACAAACAATGGCCAGATTACAATAATTGCAAACAACACTACTAACATGTCAGAGTCTTCACCCTTTAAAATAGAAGTGACTGACGTTACATTGGCTGATTCTTTACCTAACTCTTCTTCAATTAAATCACCTCGATTTATAGATGATAGTATAGCACATCCTATTGAAATGTGCAATATCAGAAGCATATAAATTATGATCATTGTTATTTCTTTTGATTTTTAATGTGTAGCTGGTCAGCTGTAATCATGTTACCATCAGGTAAATCTACTTTGGGTAAATCACTATCCAAGTAACGGTATGATAAAGTGATGTGGGGACGGTAGTCTGGCCACTCGTCTTCAAGGGCATATTGAGCACCAATGGTGTCTCGAATTGAATTGAGTTGTTCACTTTCAATCTCCAGCACTAATATATTTTCACCTGGACCAAACAACGCAAATCCCTTAGGTACAATATCATTTATATTTATAGTCTGAGTGACATTGTCCATTAGAACAGCGTTTGTCGTGTACCATACTGTTGAGTGAAAGTCAAAAGCAAGTGTAGGCTGATAACGACCATTGAATCGTATCGTTAGATCAAAGTCATTGTCAATACAATATTGACGCAGATAACTTTGCGTCACTGCGTCATACTGTACTTCAATATATTTGTATTCTCTTAGAACAAGTTCTTCATCTTCTTGCATTCGTTTCCTTAGGGGTGAAGCTTGAACTGTCGCAGGTACTCCAGCGCAGCAGCAGGTGTGTCTATCGGAGCAAACACATAGCCACCAGTCAATTCTTCAGCAGTATAAAAGTCACCTTGCCAGTTTGTGAACGGGTAGGTAGGATCAACAACTGTGCCAGTTTGCAAACCATACACTGTTGCCAGTTCTTTAACTGTGTCAAGGATCTGTTCTTGGGTCAGTGCAAGCGTGATTTTTGTACCAAAACCGCCGCCGCCTTGCATACGCCATTCGTCCATGTCAAGACGAAGATCCTGGCCGCGCTCACCTGTTGTATTAAGCACATCAAACACAAACTGTGTTGCAGCGTGACCACCATGAGCCCAACCTTTGCCGGGGTTCATTTGGTAGATGTCAGTACGTGCAAGCAAGTACAACCGGCTGCCTTGATGTTGAAGTGGAAAAGCTGGGTCGCGTTCTTGGGTGATTACAGTCATTCTGTACCTCGTTATTACATAACCAATCTAGCATGGTTAGATTGTAGTGTCAATACCTTCATGCATTTTAATTACAGTTTCAAGTTCACCAAATGCATCGTCTATCATTGTGTGTTTGCGCAGTTCAGTAAATTCGTCACTGGCTTTTAGTAGATTTAGAATCTTGCCTACTTCAGTTACAGGCTGATATTTATACACATCCAAGGCTACGGATGAACTAATCTTTACATAATCATCGTTATACACATCACTGCTAGCAGTAAGGCGCAATTCATTTTTCTCAATCCAGGCATGTTTCGCCCGCATTAATCCGCCATGCGATTCTGCTTGCGTATATGCTGATGATGGTGAATATTTTGATGATTTTTTCACTTGAAATGTACGGCATCCACAATCACATTTTGAAAATAGTGAATGATAAAAGGTTTTGGTGCCAGAGTCGGTATAAGTGGTGTAGTAGCCATGGTCATATGCTACTACATAAAACTTATGTCTGTGGAACCAGTTCTTCATTATTTTGTATCCACTTGCGGGGTGTTATTTACATGCAACTTGACAGCTACTTCTAACTGCCCAAGTGCATCGTCAACCATCTGGTTTTTCAAGAGTTCTTTAAACTCAGGATCCTTCTTAAGGTTTTTGATAACATTTTCAAATCCACGCATAGGAGCGTAAGAAGTGTCAACCCATACAATATTTTTGTCATTGTATCCAGTAATTTGCCCAGCTTCTTCCCAAATAGTTGCTTGCAAAGCAACATCACAATGTCTCTCTAGTGCAAATGTACGGCCTTCCTGTGTCGCATCAGCAGCTTCAATACGGCGCTTGCCACAATTATGACATTTCTGAAATTTAATAATATGATCAGACTTAAAAGTTTCTTCGCGGCTTTTTTTGTCTAATTTGTGCCAGCCATTTGATGTGTCAATTGCAATAGTGTCCCACAAGTGGTCCTTAAAGAAGTTGCAAGATTTAAACATTGATGTCCTCATGTAATATTTCTATCAGCATAGCAAATTATGTATCAGTAGTCAAGCGAAGGGGCGACAATAAATGCCGCCCCATCTATTTTTATGAACGTGCTCGGGCAACAACGTCGCCCCAATCCTCGTCGACTAGGATGTAGCCGTCCTCGTATACAGTCTGTAACTTGTTAACTCCTGGGTAACGCAAATCACCCACTAGCTCATCTTCGCGGACAGTTACAAATTCACCATCCAAAGTAATGAGTGCAAGACGACCTTTCTTTGAACGCTTGCCTTTGTCAGTTACAGGGTCCTTGAACACATCAGTCCAAACACCGTCGATTTTCGCAGCGCTCGCTTTCATCGCAAAGCCCATAGTATCGCGGTTTACGCCTTGCAGCAATGCACCACCCATACCAAACGCAATGTTTGAAATTGAGTATCCTTCGTCCATCAAGCTTTTCATAATTACAGAAATGCTGTCTTGGTTAATGCCATCGCCTTGGATAACACGGACGTTGTTGAGGACTTTATACCCTTTGGTGTTTACAGTGTGACCAAATGCAGCGTCAAGTAACTTGACAACTTCAAGTGGTACTGTTTCAGCGTTGCCACTATCTGGGCGAACTACCAACATTCCATCCATTTCAATTACACGTTCTCTTAGTGCATCGCCCCACAAGTTTGTGCAAGCGTTATAGATGTCATAGCTGTCTGAAACAACTGCTACCAGTCCTGAACCAAACTTGTCTAGCATGTTTTCAAATGCTTTAACTTCGTTTTCTTTGCCCCAACTTGTAATTGTTGAGTGTTCAGATGCTGGAACACTTGCATCAACTCCCTCGAAAGGTGCGTTGTAAAACTCCATAGCGTGTAGACCGGCAACGCCTGTGTCTGACCCCATAAAGTTTAGCAAGTGTGACGAACCACCAATCCCTGCGCTTTCCCTGCTTGACACTCCACGGGAGCCAAAGTCGTGCAGTTTAAACAGGATCTCTTCGTCAGGTGCATCTGCGCTAATAACAAGAGCATCGTAGATGTCTGTCTTGATCGCAGCGCTTAGTGACGCAACTGTTGTTGGGTACCAGACCCGCATTAATGATGTTTCGACCCAAGTAGTGAGCCAAAAGAACCTAGGGTCAGTATTAACAACTTGAACTAACACGTTTCCGTGCTTCATCACAGTGCCTTCAGGCGCTGCTTGAATCCGCAGTGGCAAACGTCCTTGTAGAATTGGATCATTTGCGAGCGCCAACCAATCTTCTAAATTGAAGGGTAGGCCTCGTGCTTTCCAGTAGCGGTCAGCAAAGTGTACTTGCGCTACTGTAATTGGCACTGCTAGTCGTTCAAGGATATGGCGCAAACCATACCAAGTCGCTGTGGTCCACGGATTTTTACGAGCCTCAATATAGCTGCTGATAAATTCCGTGCCTTTAGGGTATTGTCGCGGCATAGATACCTTATAGGCATCTGTATCGATCATAATACTGTCTTGTAGTTTAGTCATAACTAATCTCCTTAGTTTTATTGTGGTGTAACACTCCGCTACACCAATTTGCCTCTATGGCAAATCTCTTATAGATTGGTGATCTTACCAATCAATACTATTAGAATATTATTCCATATCCTCATCTTCGTAAACGCGAAACTTTTCAAAGCCTTGGCGTTCTTCATCATTAAGTTCAACGCCGTCTGCGTCAAGTGCTGCAAGCATTTGCAACGAACCATTGCTATCGTCCTGGAAATCTTTATATTTCCAATCACCCATATCAAACATATAACGTGTAAATGCTGCCATATCAAGGGCTGCATTATGTTTGAGCAGTTCATCGAGTGAATTGAATTTTAGTGGTTCTTGGACCAATTTTCCTTGCTCACGGTCTAACGTTTGTAACGCATTAATGCGTGGCCAAATATTCTCCAAGAAGTCACGGTCAAAGTCGTCAAACGACATATTTCTCGCAAGCAATTTAACTTTAACATCATCTATCCCGTCATATGATGTGTAACCATTCATATTGTAGAATGTCTTAGTAATGAAATCAATAAACACAATGCCGTATTCACTAGGCATAATCTTGTCTCTAGATCCATTTGGATCACAATACTGCCCTGCCATTTGTGCTGTTTCGTGATAACTGCCGTCATCATAGGCATCACACATTTCATACCAGGTATCAAGATAGTCAGAGACCACATCATTGTCGCATGCCATAAACCGTGGGTCAGCAAAACTCCAAAAACTAGAGTTTGTCCAACGTTCCATTTTGTGCCATTCGCCATCAGGTGTACGAATTGTTACAGCCAAGCTTCCGCCCATTTTATCTTCCTTTTACTAGGGTTGTTTT